>Ga0306898_1000627_pt1 | contig 13051 bp, 14 predicted proteins | sample AntRauMFilla1564_FD_190424 | JGI IMG/M metagenome (GOLD analysis project Ga0306898, IMG submission 190424) | Saline lake microbial communities from Rauer Islands, Antarctica - Metagenome Filla 1 #564 (v2) (version 2) | ecosystem: Environmental > Aquatic > Non-marine Saline and Alkaline > Saline ...
ACGCGCTATCGATAACGTTCAAAGAAAAGGGAGCGGTCGCTGACTGGCTTTGTAGTGTAGCCGAGAAAGACAACTGGCGTGATGCCGCTTCAGGCGTGATGCTTATTTCTTGAAAAAACGCTTCGCCTTCGATGGGTGACGTGCTTTCAATCACCACGTCCCCACCTTGGAGTTCGCGAGCCTGGTCAGACAACAAGCCATTGCTGGCCGCGGTCAGAAGTAAAATCAGCAACAGCACGACGCTGGTAACGGTCAAAGAGGCCAGCGGTAGCGTGAAGCGTCGCCATTCCCGGCGGACAATACGCCAACTATATAAAAGAATGAGCTTAAGACCGCTCATGAAGAGTATTATCTTTTAGTTCAAATACGCGATCCATCCGGTTGGCGATGCTTTCATCATGCGTAATGATTATCAGTGTCGCTTCTTGGTCACTCACTGACTCCAGCAAAAGATTGAGCACGCGCTCGCCCGTGGTGCGGTCGAGACTTCCGGTTGGTTCGTCGGCCAGAATAATCGCTGGTTTATTCATCAAGGCACGACCGATGGCCACTCGTTGTTTTTCTCCACCCGAAAGGGTTTGAGGCAGGGCATTTTTTCGCTCACCAAGTCCCAGTCTGCTGATAAGTTCGTCTTGCGCTTGGACCGAAACAATCCCCTTTCCAATTTCTATCGGGGCTGAGATATTTTCGGCTACGGTAAAAGGAGAAATGAGTTCAAATGACTGGAAGATGAATCCGATGTTCTTATTTCGAAAGGCTGCTTGCTCTGACTCGGCGAGCGACCCGACATCCACCCCGTCAATGATTATCTGCCCTTCACTCGGCGAGTCTAATAATCCAATCAATGAAAGGAGCGTCGACTTCCCCGATCCAGATGGCCCAATAATCGCCACCTTCTCGCCTTTATGCACTATACCAGTTACCGCCTGCAAAATAGTCAGCGGTCCAGATGATGTATCAAAAGTTTTAGCCACATTTTTAAGCTCCAAAATAGCAGTGTGTTCCATATAAATAGTATATTACCACTTTTAGTACTGATGTATCCTTCGAATATTTCATTTTAATTATAAAGAGGGTGTCTAAAATGGTTTTTAGCTTTATACTGTACATATGAAGCAGCTAGATATTTTGAGTGATTGGAAAACACGTGATGGTGCGTTGGCTACTATGCATGGGAAAGAAAGTGTAATTACTCCGGTTGTTAATGCGGGACTTGGACTGATTATTAGTGTACCAGCTGATTTTGATACCGATCGGTTTGGGACCTTTACCCGCGATGTAGCGCGGGCGGGTGACCAACTGGAATCGGCTCGGGCCAAGGCGCGAGCAGCCATGGATGAAACTGGTTTAGATTTGGCGATTGCTAGTGAAGGTAGCTTTGGGTCACACCCGAGTATTCCTTTTTTGCCGAGCAGCCTGGAGATTGTATTGCTGGTAGATACCAAGCATGGGATTGAGGTAATGGGACAGTATCGATCGAGCACTACAAGGGTACAGAGCCAAGCAGTACGTACCGCAGATGAGGCAGTCCACATCGCACAGTCTTGGGGCTTTCCTGAACAAGGGGTAATTGTACGTTCTTCTAAAGACGGCGCGCGCGGTATCTACAAAGAGATCAGGACGATTGAGGAATTGAGAAACATCAGCACCACCCTATTAGCCAAGTGGCTGACCCGAAGTATTTTCCTTGAGACAGATATGCGGGCGCATCGCTGCCCGGCACGAATGGAATCAATTAGAGAAGCGACGAAGGATTTGGTCAAGAATTGCCAAAGCCTGTGCCCCGAGTGCAGCACCCCTGGGTTTGCGGTGACTGAAGTAATAGCCGGCTTACCATGTCGAGACTGCACCCTTCCTACTAAACTCGCGATGGAATTGATGTATGCTTGCCGAAAATGCCACCACAGGGAAAGTACTCCAGCCACCACTGACACCACAGCCGATCCTGCTCAATGTACGAACTGCAATCCGTAACACAACTTTTATATATCCACCTGTGTAATACTTATTATATGAAAACTATTAGCCTTATATTACTCGCCATCGGTATTTCTTTTTTAGTCATTCAAAACACCTTTTTTGGACAACTAGACGCAGACGGTGTGATTCAGGACAGTCTCTTTCTTCCGCTGGGCACGTTTGCTGTTCTTGGTGGACTAGCACTCCTGGCTATAATAGGAGCAACCGCACTGGCCAAGAAAATGAGACGAAAACGTGACCACAAATAAAAAACACCACCCAAGAGGCGATGTTTTTAATTTTCCTTTATACCACTATGGCACGAGCGGACTAAACATCACGCTACCAGTATCGTACTTTAGGGTCAGAGCAAGCATGCCTTCTTCGGTCAGTACGTACCCATTAGTTTCTTCTAGCATGTTGGCAAACACCGTTTCTTGAGACTCAATATCTGGACAGGCCATTTTGGTGCCAGCTATCGACCCGAAGGACACAATGTTTTGTTCGACTTCATAGCTACCAAACAAAATATTGCAATCAGTCGTAGCCGTAAAACTACCATCGTCTATAAACGTTAGTGTGAAAGCATCTACTTGATTGGGAGCAATAATATCATCGTTACTGTAGAGCGTTTGAGTCCACTGCCATGCCGTATTTTGTAGTATGTCTGCATTAGGCATTGCTGTATCTTGGTCACGTGCACCCTCGATGACAGCTTGTCCGTTAATTTCAAGCCGTGCTTCTCCTTGGTGTTCCCAAAATACTATCGACTCATCTGAATTAGTAAAGCGAGCTCCCGATGCAGACATTGCTTGCTCCAAGCCGTACTGCAAGCCATCAAACTTCACCAACGCTTTAGTACCAGTTACATCATACTGCACAGTAAGCTGCTGTTCTTGGGTGGAGAAGGTAAATGTTTCTGGAGTATAGACATTAGTTGCGACCGGCTCATTTATCGTCACGAACCAATAGACAATTGCCATTAGAGCCACTAAACCAATAATAAGCATTACTTTTCTTGTAGTCATATAGTATATAAGTGAACGGTTAATACTCTAACTGTAGCAGGACCCTACCAAAGTGCAACGAGTAACAACTCAAAACACATACCTATAGACATATAGTATCCTTATGGTATATTATTTCTTAGATATATACGGTACACACAACCAAGAGGACGCTGCATGTCTAACGAAATTGAATATTTATTTCAAGAACTTTCTGACTTTATTATGGAGGAAATGCCATTTGACTACTTACCTGATTTGCACGAGTACTCGATTGAATCTCAAAGTTTGATACTTATTTTTACTATCGAAGACGGAATATTTACAATTTTGCTTATTGAAATTTTGGGGAAAAAATATTCTGGTATCGGAACTAGCGTTGTCGACATCATTCATGAATACGCTAACCTTCACGATTTTGATGTGAGAGCCAGTAATGTTGTCGACACTGCTCGTGGATTCTGGGAAAAAATGGGCTACCAAGAAAGCGAGTTGCAAAACAGTTACTTCAGAGCCGCTTGAGCGACTATTTTTGTTCCTAAAAAGAAAACACCCTGACTTATATAAGTCAGGGTGTATTTATTGCAACAAAGTACAGCTAGCGACCGTTGCACGCACGTCCAATGCAGCTGGTATAAAAGTAGACCCATCGGGTCGACTGTGCTCTTCGCCAATAAAGGTGAGCTGAGTTCCTGCTCTTTTTAAAAACTTAAAGAGGAAGGTGTAGACATCCATGTATGAAAGATCAATGTGTTCTGACTCAAGATATTTCAACATACCTAACATCTTTACTTTATGAGCAATAGTTTTTGTCTTTTTTTCTACCTTAGGATCAATGCACCAACGAGATATTTCTGTGGCAGACTGTAATAGTACTTCACCGTACTCAGCTACTGGTAAACTTTTGCCTGAACTTTTTTTTAATTAAGCGACATCCGCCAAGCACTTGTGTATCCTGCAACACTGCAAAATATTCGGTTTCAGACTCATCATAGCCATCCTCTTCACATGTTTCTTGAGAGCCTGCCCAACCTGGTCTAGACCAAATATTTGTTCTAATCTCCATAAAATCCATTAGTGATTTATCAGCGGATTTCAAAGAATAAACTTAATATTATTATCTTTGTAGATAGTCTTCATGGAGACTCTCCTGTTTGTACTGTTTTTTGAAGATAACCTCCAAAAACACAATTTATTGTAGAAGGGTCTGGTTGTCGAAGTGCATATGTAACTGTTTTTATAAAATTACATTATTTACACTTTGTCAATTTAATACTGTAGTATAAATCTATTTCCCTACTCTTGCAGGAAGCCACCAGCCTGGTGATTCCACAATCGTTCGTATACTCCCCCGCCCTGGGCAAGTGAATCGTGAGTACCGTCTTCCACAATCTCACCATTTTCTAAGACAATAATTCGATCCATCTCACGTAAGGTTGATAAACGGTGGGCGATTGCAATCACGGTTCTTCCTTCCATTAGTATCTCTAATGCTTTTTGAATCGCTACCTCACTCTCACTATCTAGGGCTGACGTAGCTTCGTCAAGAATAAGAATCGGCGCGTCCTTAAGCATGGCTCGCGCAATGGCGACTCGTTGTTTTTGTCCCCCAGAAAGCTTGACGCCGCGTTCACCCACCATAGTTTCGTAACCTTCAGGGAGCGCTGAAATAAAATCGTGTGCCTGGGCTTTCTTTGCCACCTCAATCACTTCGTCATCGGTTGCATCTGACTTACCATAGAGAATATTTTCTTTAATCGTCCGATGGAAGAGCGCCGGCTCTTGCGGTACAATCGCAATTGATTGACGCAACGAATCCTGTGTGACCGCAGAAATATCTTGTCCGTCGATAGAAATAGCACCGCCGGCCAGTGCATGTTGCCGCAGTAAAAGCGAAACAAAGGTTGTTTTACCTGCGCCAGACTGACCAACCAATCCGAGTCGCTGCCCACCTGGAATAGTCAGATCAAAGTCAGAGAATACCTTCCCTTCTGCAAACGAGAAATCTACTTCGGACCACGTGATACCAGCCTCTTTTATAATCAAGTCAGGTGCATCAGCTTCATCTACAATTTCGTGCGGAATCACTAGCTCCTGCAACCCTTCTTCTGCTTGACCATAAAATTTAGCAAGCTGACTGACAATTCGTCCCAAAAAGATAAAGGTTCCCGACGTAAACGTGATCAAAAGTATAAAACTCACCAATCGACCTGATGTAATCTCTCCTATGGCCCATTTATCTGTCAGAGTAATAAACATAAAGAGCGCAAAGGCAGTAAATACCAGAGAGTTTATAAACATCATGTATTCAGAATAAATAAACGAACGGCTACCCTTCTTCCTCACTTCAGTTGTGTATTCTTGCAAACCAGCGAATTCCTTTTGCCCTTGAGAAAACTGCCGTACCGCGGTTATGTTGGAAATCACATCTACCACAAAGCCGGTGGTCTTTGACTGTGCTTTGGCGAGAGATAAAGAAAACTGCCTTTTGCGTGGTAACAAAATAATATTTAATACCAGGCTAACGACGACCAGTCCAACAAAAGCTGCTCCTACCATCGGATCGGTGCGCCAGAATATAATTGCCGTCAGCACTAGGGGAATTGTATTTTCTAGTAAGCTCCATAAAAAGGCACTGACGAAACTCTCCATTGAGTGGGCAACGTTAGAAATCTTGTTACTCAAAGAGCCAGCGAATCTATTACTAAAGTAGCCGTGACTATGACTCGAACTATACCGACTCAATACATCAGTCGTCTCTTTGGGCACACCAAGTAGCCAAAAACTTCCCGTAATACCACTAAATCGCCACACCACAGCAATCAAGAAGTAAGCTACGGGATACATCAAACTATAGAAGACAACATTTTGGATGTCACTACTTTCAATCCCATTAACAATGAGTTCAATCATCAGGCGCAAAAAAACATTGGCGGCTGATGCTATAGCAACAAAAAAGGTTGCGGCCAAAGCCCACCATTTATATTTCTGCGTCACAAACCAAAAGAATTTCAAGGGTGTTTGGGGAATATGCTGGTCGTGTGGTGTTTTTGTAGTTGATGGAGTGTTCATAGGGTACTTAAGACGTAAGAAGAGCACTATTCTTACATAAGATGTCCTATATACCTATTATATATAAGTTACTATTTACGAACCTCTGCAAAATGCTATATACTTTATTCACAATCCTTTAATACATTCTTATGTCATTCGAAACACAAAATAATAACACTCCAAATAGATACGCCCGCCTTAACCCTAGCGACATTTTAAAAGATGGCAGAGAGACGCAAGTTATGTTGGCAGCTTATGAAAAAGCAACAGACATTCTAGAGAAAGAATCTCTGAAGCCTGAAATGTTTGCCGACACGTACAACGTGGAATTAATGAACCGCCATGCACAATATGTAGCAGAACGGGAAGCATCCTTTGATGTGAGTCGCGAAACAGACCCGGGCTGGGCTCGAGCAGAAATATTCGGAAAAACTCTCGAGGCAATCTTTCACGATCAGATCAACAAAGGTGTCTATGGAGATGAAACGCGTGGTGTGCTAACCGCCTCTTATGACGATATTCACGCAGGAATTGACGAAGTACTTGAGCGTCATGGAGAAGATGGGACTACTCATATTGGTCTTGCGTTAGACCTTACATTTGGTAATCCTAAGAAAAAAATTGATTCTATCTGTGAAGATATCAAAAACAATAAATTAAAAGAAGTCTTTTATTATGAGTCACCTTTTGGAGATCCTCCACTTGTACATGGCAAGCTTCAGGGAATCCCGAAAGTAATTATAGGAATGGATGCGACACACTTAATTGATCTCGCAGAACAATGGGTTGCTGGTGATGAAGAAAAAATACAAAGCAATCAGATTTTTCTAAACTTACTCAGACAAATACAAATACAAGCAGAGGTCTTTCAAGATTACGCCAAACAGCTCCTTCGGCCAGAAATAGCAGAACGCTATCAAAAAGTCCATAGCACAATCAGCAAGTTATACACCGAACAAAAAGCCTTGCGGGGCGTTAACTTCATAGATTCAGACGTTACTCAAGATCAAGTTAATCGAGCAATCCAACAACAGGTTTCTGAGATATTAAAATAGCTCTATCTACTTATTAAGTTGATAGAGCTAGGCAGTGTTATGCAGCACGTTCTCTGTTTATTTTCTTCAATGTCTTGAAGCTAGAATCTAAATCTTCAAGACAAAAGTTAAACATGCATAACATAATTTGTATGTCTGCAGGGTATACATTCCACTCTGTTACTTTTGGATATTTTTCAGAGCGTATTTCTCTGACATACTCTTCGATTGTTATTGTCGCTTGATGAGCGAGCAGTTCCAATCTTTTATACAGCACCACTGGAATACATACTTGCACTCCATCTAAAACAAACGAGGTTGTTTTAATAGATTTCATATACTACTCCCTTATTAAACAACTGACTTTGCGACTTATAAAGTACTACACAAGTAATATTTGTCAAGACTTATCGTAAGAATATTGCCCAGTGTTATATTTGCGCTATAATACTCGTGTCCATTTCGATCGACCGATTAGCTCAGCTGGTAGAGCGCTACATTGACATTGTAGAGGTCACAAGTTCAAGTCTTGTATCGGTCACACTGGTTTTATTACCAAACATACTATGGATCAAACACTTAAAAATATAGTAGTTATTTATCACGGCCAGTGCCGCGACGGTTTTGGAGCGGCCTATGCAGCCTGGAAGAAGTTTGGCGATGACGCTAGCTATATTCCCTTTCGTGACCATACAACTGCTCCGGACGGACTAGTGGATAAAGAAATCTATATCGTAGATTTTAGTTTTTTGTTGCCTATCTTGCAAAAGCTTAACGATACTAACAAATCAGTAGTCGTCATCGACCATCATGTATCAGCCCAGGCAGACGTTGAATCATTTCCGCAAAATATTTTTGATAATAACCATTCTGGTGCGGTGCTATCTTGGAAGTATTTTCATCCAGACACGGCAGTACCCCCTATGCTCCAATACATAGAAGACCATGACATCTGGAAATTTGCACTGCCGAACAACCGTGAATATGCAGCGGCCCTGGGTGAATATGAAGTCTCTTTCAAGAGTTGGGATAAGCTTATCAAAGATTTAGAAGACGAATCTTTCCTCGAAGCATTTTTGAAGACCGGTAAAATCATCGCTAAGACGGGAGACGATATGGTGGAAAAACTGATGCAGTATAAAGAACGCGTACTGTTTGAAGGTCATGAGGTATGGGCTCTGAATGTGTCTCGAACCTTCCGTTCTATCTTGGGTCACAACCTAGCCACGTTGAATGAAGAAGCTGGTGGAGCAGCCATGGGTATTGTGTATTATCACGCCAACGGAACAGTGAACATATCACTACGAAGCAACGGTGATTTTGACGTCAGTAAACTAGCAACTAAGTATAATGGTGGCGGACACAAAAACGCCGCCAGCATAAAAGTAAAATCTTTTTCTGACCTACCGTTTACCTTTATTGAAGATTAACTCAACAAGTAATGTGTTGTGAAGCTGCCTCTAGGGCAGCTTCTTTCGTGGTGGCTACAAAGATATATAACTCTTTGTGACAAAAGACCGCGCCAGCTATGCCAGAGGCAGCTTCTAGGGCTTTGTCACTGAGTCCACCCCAGGCTGGCGGAAAAATAGCCCGATTGTGAAAACTTCCGTTCTTGCGCGGGACGGCGACTGCCATCCAGTTGGTTGAATCTACTCCAAGTACTGGACAAACAAACACCCTGGCTTCTTGATAATCAGCCAGCTCGTTGCGCATGACTGGCTTATCGAAGATCAGTAACTTTTTGTCCTCTGTATCGTCGTAGGTTTTTTTGAGTAAGGCATGCATGACTTCGTCTCCCTGTCCGTGGGCAATCATTCGTCTGAGTAACGTACGAGCAAATGAGACCGCCCGATTGAAGCCAACGTCGAAATCTTCAGCACTGCCCCAGGCTGGTTTGTAGGTATTGATCACGTCGTAAAATTCAAAAGACGTCACGCTGGGATGCACTGGGTCACAGACAATCATCTGGTTGTCTGCTGCATCGATTGGGAGCACTAGATTAGTCTCAACGCTTTTGGCGACCGAAGCTGAGCCGCAAATCTTTTCTCCTATTTCTTGCCACACTAGACCAAGTGCGGAAAACGGTACACCATTTTCTCGCGTTGGTACATCCAGCTGATGGTGATCAAATCGGCGCGTAGCTGGGTCGTACACACCTCCCACATCCAAGACCCAATCGGCCTGGTCTATAACTGATTTTTCTCTACTGCGGATTATTTGGAAGTTACCCTTGCCTAAGTAAAGGGACACAGCGGCTACCGACAACACGTCGTCGGGGTCAAAACTTCCGCTGTGAGTAACGATGGTCTGCATGTATTTACTATACAGCACCGGTAAATCTGAAAGACTTCCTATCGACCACTTGTGGTGATAGGTTTTGTTGTTTTGCAACTTGACCATGTTTTCTGTATAGTGTCCACATGATTATATTGTCTATAGAAACCTCTTGCGACGAAACAGCCCTTAGCCTTATCGAGGCCAAGGGTGATTTCCCTACCGCCACCTACGAAATCCACGGCAACGCCCTGTGGTCACAAATTGATATTCATAAAGAATACGGAGGAGTCTTTCCGATGATTGCCAAACGCGAGCACGCGGTAACGATTGTCCCTCTATTAGAAAAGGTGCTCGACGAAGCGGGAGACTACGACGCCGAGTACACTCCAGCTATTCTGCCCGAGCTCGAAGAAAAGATTAGAAAGTTACTAGAACGAGAGCCGGGGCTAGCGGACCAACTACTCACCTTCCACGCCGAGCACGGTATGCAGACGATAGATATTATCGCCGTTACCAATGGCCCTGGACTGGAGCCTGCATTGTGGGTAGGAGTGAATTTTGCGCGAGCGATAGCGCTACTTTGGGATGTGCCCGTAGTGCCGATAAACCACATGGAAGGTCACGTGCTGGCTAGTATCTACGATGTCGAGGAAGACGATCAGTTGGCACAAGTGGCGTTCCCTGCCATCTCACTGCTTATTTCCGGCGGACATACCGAGCTTTTGCTGATGAAAGACTGGGGGCAATACGAAAAGATTGGCCAGACTCGTGACGATGCGGTCGGTGAAGCCTACGACAAAGTGGCGCGGATGATGGGCATATCGTATCCAGGTGGACCAGAAGTTGCCAAACAAGCCGAACAAGCACGAAAGAAAAAGCTACCCCCATACGCCACCTTGCCGTCGCCGATGCTTCATTCCAAGGACTTTGATTTCTCTTTTTCCGGACTTAAGACAGCGGTGCGCTATGCAATAGCAGACCAAACCCTCAGCCCAGATGACATATCGGCCCTAGCTCGAGACTTTGAAGATGCGGTGACAACCGTCCTGCTAAAAAAGACCTTAGCAGCAATCGAAGCCCACGACGCAAAGACACTTATTGTCGGCGGTGGTGTCAGTGCCAATACACACATCAAAAGAATGTTCGACGCAACGCTCTTGCTTGAACACCCAGACCTGACTGCCTACTTCCCCAAGCCAGGTATGTCTACCGATAACAGCATAATGATTGCGCTCGCCGGACACGCTCGTTCGGCTAACGCCATTCTTCCCACCGGTACCGATGTGATTCGAGCCAACGGAAATAGGTCCATCGCTAACAATTAAAACCATCGACACAGCACTACTTTAACCACCCTCAATAGTGTGGTAATATCGCCATATAATAGGCGATATTTTATTTATGGCAGACAAACAACAATCAACCATTCCCGAGATTTTTTTATCTCCATACGATCCAACAGCACACGAAAAAGAGATCTACAAACTCTGGGAAGACAGTGGCTATTTCAATCCAGATAATTTGCCGGGAGAACGAAGCGAACCGTTTACTATTGTTATGCCGCCACCTAATGCCAACGGTTCTCTCCATGCCGGACACGGCCTAGTATTCACCCTTGAAGACATGATGATTCGCTTTGAACGCATGCGCGGTAAAAAAGCGCTGTGGATTCCTGGAGCGGACCACGCCGGATTTGAAACACAAGTGGTTTACGAGAAGAAGCTTCAAAAGGAAGGCCGCTCTCGTTTCAACATGGATCCAAAAGAACTCTATAGTGAAATCATGGACTTCACGATGAGCAATAAATCGTTTATGGAAGGTCAGATTCGTGACCTCGGCGCTTCTTGTGACTGGTCACGACAGTTGTTCACACTCGATAATTCAGTCATCAAAACAGTACACGACACCTTCAAACAATTAGAGGAAGATGAGCTGCTCTACCGCGGAGCACGGATTGTAAACTGGTGCCCGAAGCATCAGACATCGCTCTCAAATCTGGAGGTGAATTACGATGAACGAACTGATCAGTTTTATTATTTCCAATACGGGCCATTTGTAATTGGTACGTCGCGCCCAGAAACCAAATTTGGTGACAAGTACGTGGTCATGCACCCGAATGATGCACGCTACGCTGAGTATGAGCACGGACAAAAAATCGAGCTCGAATGGATCAATGGGCCAATCACCGCGACTATTATTAAAGATGAGGCTGGTGACCCAGAGCTGGGCTCTGGTGCTATGACCATCACGCCCTGGCACTCAACGGTCGACTTCGACATTGCCAAGCGCCATAACCTCGACTACGAACAAATTATCGATTGGCGAGGCAAACTACTACCAATTGCTGGCGAACTGGAAGGAGTGAGTATTACCGAAGCCCGAACCAAAATCGTCGAAGCTTTGGATAAAAAAGGGCTGTTGGTAAAGATTGATGACAAATACGAACACTCAGTTCCCTGCTGCTATAAGTGCAATAAGGAAATCGAGCCGCAAATCCGCGAACAGTGGTTTGTAAAAATGCGTCCATTGGCAGACGAGGCAATCAAGGCTGTCGATGCCGGTAAAGTCACCTTTGTGACAGAGCGTGATGAACGGGTGTTTCGTGATTGGATGGGCAAAATTGACGATTGGAACATTTCTCGACAGATTGTATGGGGTATACCTATCCCAGCTAAAGTATGTGTCGACTGTGGACACGGCCAAGTAGACCTCGAAGGCACTATTACCAACTGTGCCAAATGTTCTGGTGCAATGGAGCAAGATCCAGACACTTTTGACACCTGGTTCTCTTCAGGACAATGGCCACTAGCCACTACCGGATATCCAGATAGTGACGACTTCAAGGAATACTACCCAACCAGTGTAATGGAAACCGGTAAAGATATCATCTTCTTTTGGGTGGCTCGCATGATCATGCTTGGGCTCTACCGAACCGGGAAGGTGCCGTTTAAAAAAGTATATCTCAACGGTATGGTACGAGACAAAAAAGGCCTCAAGATGAGCAAAAGCAAAGGTAACGTTATAGCGCCAAGCGAAATTCAGGAACGCTTTGGTACCGACGCCTTGCGCATGGGACTTTTGGTGAACAATGCTCCTGGTAACGACATGAACCTGGATCCAGACAAAGTGAATGCCTACAAGAAGTTTGCCAACAAAATCTGGAATATCACTCGCTTTACTCTGGACAATCTAGACGGGTTTGATGCAAGCGCACCGATGAATGAAACCGATACACAAAATATTGCAAAAAAACTACAGCCAGCTATCAGCGAAATCACCGCACAGATGGAGAAAGACCGCTTCGATCTAGCAGCTGAAAAGATGTATCACTTTGTCTGGGATTATTTTGCCAGCGAACTGATCGAAGAATCCAAGCCACTATTAGCTTCTGAAGATGTCAACACTCGGGCCTCGCGACAAGTACTACTAGCAGAATACTTGGTAACATCACTCAAGCTACTCCATCCATTCATGCCCTTCGTAACAGAAGTAATCTGGCAAGAACTACCCAATGAACTCAAGGATCAAAAAATCTTGATGGTAGCCAAGTGGCCCGAAGCGTAGGCACTCCAGCTGTACGAAAGCGTCGTTCATGTGCGCCTAACATAAACACTATGTTCGTTCGTAACCTCTGATACAATAGCTAACAGTATGATGTCGACTTACTTTGCTATTGCTTTCTTAGCAGGACTCATTCCGTCTCTCTTTTGGGTCTGGTTT
>Ga0306898_1000628_pt1 | contig 13049 bp, 19 predicted proteins | sample AntRauMFilla1564_FD_190424 | JGI IMG/M metagenome (GOLD analysis project Ga0306898, IMG submission 190424) | Saline lake microbial communities from Rauer Islands, Antarctica - Metagenome Filla 1 #564 (v2) (version 2) | ecosystem: Environmental > Aquatic > Non-marine Saline and Alkaline > Saline ...
ACATTACAGCACCAATAGTAGCATCGTTCTCCCGCATTTCCGCATACTTCTTAATAGCTTTGTTGCCACGAAGTTTGGGGATGAAGTCTTCACCACGGATAGTACCATTACGAATACTAGCGCCATGTGCGCCAAGAGTCTTAGTCGCAGTGGATTGAGTAAGTTTCTCTTGGGTTGCCATTGATAGCCTCTTTATTTATTACTTAACTTAGGTTAAACTTTAGGCTCATACTCATACGCTCTTGTATCATATATCCACCTCAACCTGCGTCAGGCCCATTGCGGCAAGCGTTGCCAAAGCATCGTCTCCAGCACAGGCGGTCAGCTTGTCAGGCAACGCCAGCACAGGCTCTAGGCTAAACACCAGCGCCGCTTGTGCGCGATTGGCTGCGGCCATGCTGATTATGTTGTCAGTGTCCCAAGCGGGGCGCTGTAGGGCTACCTGTGCGTCTGTGGTGAATGTGTCCGACACAGGCAAACTTGCGACGGCGTATAGATTGCCGCCCGCATCTTGCCAGTTCAGCGCCACGTAGGTTTCTGCATCAGCCGGACCGTAGCCCAATACCATTGCGAGGTTGTTAGCGTCACTACGGAGAGTGGCGGGGCAGGCTATGGATAGCCTCATAGTGTTAGCCCTGTCTTTCCGGCCATGTAAGCCTCTGCGGATGCGGTTTCAGGAGCGGTTGTAGTTTTGCCCACTACAATCATACCGTATAGGTTGCCCTCAAAAAATAAGCTGGTGTTATTTCTTGCGCCGATAAACAGAGGGTAATTTCCAAAGCTTCCAGAACCCAGATCGCCTGTGTTCTGCACTTCCTGTACGCCGTTGATACGTAGTGTTGTTCTGTCCCCAGATATGTCTGACAGGTGCGTTTGCACGGCGGTATGTGGGGCGGGGAATGTCGTAGGGGTAGTCGCGTTTTTAAATGCAGTACCTCTCGTTAAAATATGCCAAACGGCGTTCGTATTTGGTGTGGCTCCGGTATAAGAAGGAAGCGCCCAGAACGACCCGCCGTTGATAGCGGCGCTCGCAGAAAGTTCGTATAGAACATTTATTTGTGTGTCGCTTAACTTCCGAACCCCTGTAAACACGCTCATCTTATCCGTGACTGTGAAGTCAATCGCAGCGGTCTGCATTGCATCATCAGCCCCGTCAAACGCCAGCCATGATAGCCCGCCGCCCTCTGTGTACGTTGGACGCTTGGACGCCGTGGTCTGCGTTGCGTGATTGCCCCGCAGTTCGCGGACGGAGATGTTTGTAATAACCCAACTTTGCACTTCCGCCCCATTGGGCCTGAAAACTAAGGAACCTCCATCAGCTACAACGGTTCGTTCATAGGTTCCGTTTGCGTTTACTGCAAAATCGTTACTAGACGCCGAACCCACTCTTACGTTAACGCCGCCGCCGCCAGTTGATGTGTATGATGACAAGGTAAACGAGACACGATACGCCTTACCCGACTCAACTAAGGCCCCAGAGTTAATCTGTTCTGCTTGCGCGCTACTTGCGGTAAGTGCTGTTGGTGACGAAATTATATGGGAAGAGCTACTAAAAGTTGTAGTTAGGTCATCGGGGACCAACTCCGGCCCGCGCGCCAGCCCCTTGCTTTTGTCCAACATCAGCCCCACGGGTTGCCCCGAAGCCGTGACAGGCGTTGTGCCTGCCGCGTCCTGAAACACCGTGCTCAGGTCACTGGGGTCATACCATACGCCTTGCTCACCGCCTGCGAACAGGGACGCGGGGGAGAAGGAAACAGAATTACGAAGGTTTGAAGCTAGGCTCATTCTTAAACTTAGGGTTGTCATTTGTGAATAAGCCTTATATAACTTAGATGATTACGTAGCAGAAAAGGTCTGTTACAGTAGTTCCAGTTTCGTTAATAGAATCAACAGAACAAGGAAGAGAAGAACCAGAGGTCAGGGTAATAGTAACTTCTGTCCCACCAGAGGTAAACACAACATCACCATCAGAAGAAGCTAGGATACCAATACCAACACCATCCGGTTTATAGGTTCCAGTGGTATAAGCCACTTCCCGTAGAGAGGGCGCAACACCATAGATTTGATAAGGTAGAGACATATAGGCTAGTCCTTTATAACTAGGTATTACTTACCTCTTGCTGAGGCGTAAACGATCTGTAGTTGTGGGCGTTGTACACCATTAAGCATTAACTCAGTCATACTCCATACAAGAGCATCTAGGCGGTCAGGGGAACCGATAGAGCCCAAAGGCTCCCAAGTTGTCATCTGTGTTTCTAGTTCACCAAGTGATGCTTCAGGGTCAAGAGTATCTTTGACGTGATGGATCAAACCACGTTCGTACATGGCCGAGATAGGCTCTGCCCTAGCATACTTACCACGAGAGGCTCTAACGGCCTTGTAAGGGATCGTATCATCAATACCGTGGATAGTGGTCTTAACCATGTCACCACCCTGATTGACTTCCGCGATGATCCTGTCAGCATCAAACTTATGGTAAAGCTCGATAGCCTTAGAAGCCCATTGTTGAGGAGAACCTTTAAGTGTATAATCACCTAAGACATAACCATGACCATTTACATCTACACCAGACACAACAATACCAGTCATATCAGATTCTTTGTTTGCAGTCACGGCAGGGTCAATAGCCACAACAATACGGTTTAGGTTGGGGACTTCACTACGAGTGACCTTACAGTCCTCAATAGTATCCACTGTCCAAAGTGCGCCTTCAGCTTCCTCAAGTATCTCTGCGTAGAGTTCTTGTCGGCCAAGGCGTGTACCTTCATACTGATCTTTAACAGCCTGTAGGTAGGTATCTGCTAGGTTAGCAGCATTATCGAATGTAGACCCTGTAGTAATAACAGTCTTAGGGTCTTTAATTATCTTTCTGATTAACTTAGTGGGCTTTGGGGTTGTTGTTACTAGGATACGAGGGTGACTACCCAAACGCATACAAAACTGTAGCATAGCCCAAGTGTCTATGTCTTTGTTCCATGCTGCTGTTTCATCACAATTATGTGTTAGGACACCATTAACAAAGTACTCATGCGTATTTTCTACTTGTAGATTGTAAACGGTTTTGACCCCCGTGGGTAGCCAAGTTGACACAACGCTGACTGCATAAGGTTCCTGCGATACTTCTAAAGCTTGTTCCACAGTTGACGCAGAGCTTTGGGGTCTTGCGCCTCTCATCTGCTCTTCTGTTTGTGCAAGTTTTACACGAAACTCCATACCTAGGTTTTGTTTCCCTAAGTACTTTTTTCCCGCAGTGGTCACAACAGAACTCTCTTGTACCAAGGGGTTTACTTGGTTTAGGTATGCCCCGTTCTCCATAGTGGAGCTTAAGGTGATCTGATCTTGTGAGTGGCTGTAAGTTGCTTGGTTCGTTGTTGAGCTTGTTTCCGTCGATGTGGTGTATGTCAAGTCCGGAGATGTCACCAAAGTTCTTTTTTGCAACATATCTGTGTAGGGTGCCGATTCCAGTAGATGCGTAGTACCCTTGTGTGTTGACTTTCCAGTCGAACCCATCGTAATACAAAAGTCAGACTCCTTGAGTTCACCTAGAGGCACAAAACCGTTCTGTGTAAAGATTGGGTGATCGTAAGTACCCTCTAAAGTAGTACCATCGGATAATGTAACACAACCAACAGGCATTAACCTTTGCATAGTTTTTTCTACTATGTTTGGGCCACCTGAAGTTAAGACATAATCTTTAGCACTAACCTCAGAAACGTCTTTAACAGTGAGGTCTGACATAGTGACCATATGGCCCTTAGTAAAACACCAAGCTGCCTCAAATTGCGGCCCACGTAGTCTTTCGGGTTCCTCAGCACTGAAGAACTCGACCTTAGCTCCATTAGCCCAAGATAGAGTACGCTTAGTAGGCGACCACTCTGGAAAGCCCATATGCTTACCTTTGTAGGTCTTATCACCCTTCCAGCAGATGCTTAGTAGACCCGACTCACCTTTTACCATAACACGTTCAATATCGGAGTTAGTAGAGGCCACAGCAGCAATACGCTTCTTACCTGCCTTAACCTGCTCTCTTACCCATTCAACACCAGCCCGAGTCTTACCAAAGCCACGCCCTGCATTTATAAACCAAGTATTCCAGTCCTTACCAGCAGGCTCTAGTTGGTTGTCCCTAGCCCAGAAGTTCCAGTCGTACTTTAGTTCTTCTAGCCGGACTGGACCCAGAGCAGTGATAGCCTCTTTGACCTTAGCTGGACTTAGTTCCCTCAAAATAGCAGAGGTGAAAGCTCTTTCTCTTATCTGGCTATGTGTCATTCTAGGGGGCACTTACTTCTTATTAGGTGGTCACAACAATAAATGGTGGGGTGGATGGATTCGAAGCAACACACTTTACGAACTGGTTTACAGACAGCCGCGCCCCACCACCTGCGCCGCACCCCCATATAGTATCTATGTGTACCATTACTTGCCCACTACGTCACTGGCATTGGGTTTTTGTTTTGCTACGCTTTCGGATACCCTATCCGACTATGACCACTTGCACACATAAATTAGTTATTTGGCGGAGGTACTAGGAATCGAACCTAGCTCTAGGGTTTTGGAGACCCGCGTGTTACCGATACACCATACCAACGTAGTTAATCTTTAGTAGTATCTTCCAACTTGATGCCCAACAGTGCCATGAACTCATCAGCAGCACTTAGGTCAGTCTCAGGGTCAACATCCTGCTCAACTTCGACATTGGTGTTAGAGGGGGACCAACCTGCCTTAGACCGAAGGAAAAGCTCTGCTGCCCACTGGGTAGACTTATCTTCCATAGGACCAATCAAAGCATGGTCAATTACCCTCTTACCTACTGCACCACTTAGCCTAGCCCGCTCAGCCTCCATAGCCACACCATACGTCTTGTACAGGGTGGCCATGGCACTAGGGGCATTAGGTAGACGCTGGATAGAAGCTAGGGTCTGCTTGACTGTTACACCACCACGGATGCACTCTAGGATATGCTTCTCGATCTTATTGCAGTGGGGTATCTTCTCAGCCATTACTGATCCTCTAACTAAAGTTCAAACTATAGATCACGGTATTCATTTCATTCATGTAAGCAGTGCGAACACTCACTTAGTATTCACAACAATAAGATTTAACCTATGTGGGTAGACGAAGTGGAGATGTGACTAAAGTTCTTATTTCTAACTTAACTGCCTATCAGCAGAATCACAACAATAAGTAATGAAACGATAATTGTTCGTATTCTGGTTAGCAGTCAAGTATCTCTTTGGGCTGTACTTAAGTTCCTTACTTAAGTTTAACTCCTAGTAATGATAACTACTAGATTGATTAACTAGAACCTGTACTAAAGTTCATACTATAGTCTTAACTACTAAGTAATAATATCTAGTAGTTGTAAAACTATCAGTTGAACTTTAGTAAGTACTTAAGTTAACCCCTTACCCCTTACTTATAGATAGGGCCACATAAGTAGTGTTTGTAACAAACTAAATGAAATAAACTTAGATAAACTTACAAGTAGTTGATAACTAAACAAATAAACTTAATCTTTTATTGTTGTGATTCTGTTGTGGGTAGCCGAAGTCCTGTATTTAGGTATGGAACCTTACCATGTTGTGGTCTTAACGAAAGTAATACCGTGTGTCATTTATGCAACACTATGTAATAATCGTACCTGACTGTAAATATATTTATTCTTAACCTTGGTGATAAAACCTTAGTGTGTCATTTGTGCAACACTTTGTCTGTAGGGTGTGTTCACTGCTTGTTATAGTATAACACTTTGCCCAAATAGTTTTTTCTTGTTTTGGATTTGTAGGTGCATAAGGCACCCCCCACCGAATCACCCCAGTTTCTCCTAGGGTCCCATGTTTTATTATAGTACAATCCGGGGGCCCCGTCAATGGAAAATAACGCTTGAGCGTAGCGAAAACTACTTGACTCCACTAATGTGATGATTCTGAGCGTAGCGAAGGGCTACGTTACAAGGGTGTAACAATCCGTGATGATATTAAGATAGGGGTTGACATTCAGTCCTTCACTACATTCAGAAAAGTATTTTACTAAGGCAGGGGGCGATTCGGCAGGCCGTATTGATACACTATTGATACCCTAATTGTACTAATGGGTTAAAGTGTTACAAGACTCTGCAAGGTACACCCCATTGTGTAACACTTGCCCTGCTAAGGTTAAACCTATGTAAGTGTTATAGTATAACATAGGGTCACAACAACAATATAAGGCTCATACAATGCGATTAGAATAAATAGGCGGTGACCCTAGCTTGGGCACTAGAGTCACCCACCTGTGCCTTCTCACACTGCCCCTTCATAGAATGCTACCCTACCTTGTCTAACGTTCCCTTGGCGCAATAGACTTTCCCTTTCCGCATTGTACTCACTTGCCACGTCCCTAGCGCTTTCCCTAGTCTCACAATATACCGTACCGTCCGGCGTCTTACATATCCATAGCATATAATTCCCTGTTAGACGTGCTGGCCCATGGGGGTTTCGTCTTACTTTGCAAACACTTTTCATTTCTCTAATCCTCGAAGTGTTGCGAGATACTGGCGTTCAACATATCAATATCCAATACCGCGTACCATGCAGAATCCGTAGCGATATAAGCGCGGTCACATACAGATATATATGGGTCACAAGACTCTCTAATATAATCCATTGTCACGCCGTCTATACCTAGTTGATCAAGCTCTATCTCAACCTCACCCACGGGGTATTCAGCAAGCACGACTCCACCGTCATATGGCCCCCAGATTGACCCAGGTTGCATAGTGAACGAATCTAGCGCCATGTCATCTAATACATCCGGCTCAAGCTCTTTCCAGCGCGGATCAAGGCTTGGATACTTGGGCACGCCTTTCCAGTATTCGGGATCAGAACAATCGCCGCCCCTCAAAACCGTTTCGCCAATTTGTCCTACCAAACTATCGTGACAAGATTCAGTCCAAGATTCCGCTACCATGTGGGCGTAGTTGTCCGCTGCATCACTGTGCCGTGTTTCGTATTCCTCCTGTCCCTCACAAAAAGAGTTGATCACGTCTATTGCCAGTTGTGGCCATACAATCCAAAGATCGCCGTCTTGATGTAGCACGCCACCACACGTTGTGGTCACATTGTCCAAAACCTCATGCCATACATCCCAGTAAGACTCGTTGTCAGGACCAGATAGCAGGACGTCCCGCTGGCCTTCGTTCCAGCCCTCGAATTGATCCCAGTTTGCGGACTCTGCAAAGAACTGCGGTATAAAGATACCCCGTGAGTCGCTTGCATATAACACGGCAGGTTTCACTTGATTTGTCATGGTATAGATTCCTTGTTGTTGTGATTTAAAGAAAGCGCATTGGCATTAGTACACCCGTGAAACGATCGTCACCCGATAGCTTGACTAACATAGGGTTACTATCGGCACCCGCATTTAGTGACATAGCACCCATTGCCCTCATGCCCCGCGCCTTTGCCAGTATATCGCCAGCCTTTTGAAACTTGGCAATCAAGGCAGGGTTAAAACAAGCCAGTGCAAACTCATGGGTCTCTAAAGGCATAATGCGGCGATAGTCAGGGAAAGTACCGTCGACCATAGTAAACTCGCATACCCCGACTCTGTTGTGTTCTTCGTCAGGGGCCGTTGTGTCATAGTCAATAAATTGCAAAACACCTGTATCCTTGTCCCCATATACCCATAAAGCGCGGTTAGACTTAGCCTTGAACGCCTTTTCTGTGATATCCACTGACAGAATAAAGCCGGAGTAGTTGTCATTTGATTGCGTGAGACAGTCTGTGCCGATATGCGCGCCGGATTCCAGTTCAGACTTCATTAATAAGTGGCCATCAGTTGAAACTAGATTGTAAGCCTCACCTACCTTTTCGCAGTACACGCCGCGCAGGTAGTAGCGCGTTTCCTCTTTTGATACACCTTGATAAATTGCCAGTAGGTCAGTAGCGGGTAGAAAGAAAGTCGTACTTGTCTTTTGAATTGGGACTGTTTTCATTGTGTAGATTCCTTTTTTGTTAGGTTAGTGTATTTTCCACAAGCCGCCTGCATGCCCGAAACACTAAGGCAGTCTTGCGACTCGCCGTCCTTGTGTATTTTCACCCAATTACCTTGCAGCGTTACAATGAATCCAAAGGCGCGCGCGTAGTCATTCGCCCATCTTTGGAAAGTATTTTCCCCCTCTTGATTCACATTGTTTATAATGGTTTTCACGATTCCCCCCCTTCTCTCTCAAGTTCGTCCAGAGCCTCACAAGCCGCACAATATAAGGTAGCATATGCAATACGGCAGGCTATTGCCCCAAATGTATCGCCTTCTTGTGCAATACCCCCACATTCCTCTAAATAAGACTCCCCTTCGTTAGTATTCTGGCCAGCGCAAAATTGGATTGCCTTATGATAGTAAATTGCGACTTCATGCCCATCGCATGACTCATGGATATAATCGCGGGCCGTGTAGAAACATCCATCCGATTCTTCCAATGCCTCTTTGGCGATTAATTTTGCTTCTGTGTATAGGTGTATCATTAGAAAGACTCCAGATTGACAGTGCAGATACTCGCGGAAGGCGATAAAAGGCGCATTTTACTTGCGTTAGATTCCGCTTGTTTCAACGTCATGGGTGGCAGGTCAATCCGCTTGAGTCCGTGATCCAAAATAACCGCAATTCCGTAGGTGTTCACTGTGTTAGTGTTTTTCATATCGTGTTCTCTTTCTTAGGGTTGAATTATAATAATCAGGGCAATGCCCATGAAGCAGGTCAGAAGTATTAAAAGTGATAACATTATGTTGTATCCTTATTATGTGCTTCGTTTTGTCTATAACCTTTATTGCATAGGATTCGCGTACTGGCAACCCCTAAATTTAGATTAGTTTAAAATAGTACAAGGCGAGCTTGTGAGCCTAGCGAGTATATAAAGGAATCGGGCGCGGGTGCGCGTTATACAATATAGACCGATTCGTAAAGGAAATAATCAGTTTCAACTAATCTACTTTTAGGGGTTGTTCCACCTACGAATCAGTGATATTCTAACTTTAGTCGCAATAGCGCCACGGGGTCACGCAGGAATCTGCCTAGCTCGCAAAAAACGGGGATGGTGGGCGACACAAATTCATTGTAACAAAAAACGTGTCTTGAGCGCAGCGAAAACTACTTGACTCGAAATAGGTTTGCCTATACTATTCGCGATTCTTTTGTTGTGATTCGGGTGAAAAGTAGTTTAACACTAAACTATAATCTCAAAAGTAGTTTAACACTAAACTATAATCTCAAAAGTAGTTTAAGCCTGAACCTTTAAGCCTGAACCTTTCGGTGGTGACCCCTCTAGGGGAATGATGGTGACCCCTCTAGGGGAATGATGGTGACCCCTCTAGGGGAATGATGGTGACCCCTCTAGGGGAATGATGGTGACCCCTCTAGGGGAATGATGGTGACCCCTCTAGGGGAATGATGGTGAACTTTGCACCCACTAAGGTATAACATAATAATAACAGTGTCTTAAATAGTAAAACTAAACGCCTGTAAGTTTGTTGTTGACAAGTAGTAAGAACCAATCTACAAAGATAGGCACGACAACAACAGCAAATAAGTAACTCATAGGGTAGTTAAATGACAAATACCAATAAAGTAGATAGTGATTTTAAGGTGGGTGATAAGGTAGTAGTGGTAAGCTCACACTTGCCATACAGTATGCCCACCGGTATCGTAACTGTAGTAGAGGGGGTTGGTTTTGGTTCGGTTTCTGTACAGGGTGGTTGGTACTTCTCATACGACCAACTAGAGCATTATGTAGACCCTAAACAAGAGTGGGTACTAGCTGATCCCGACTACCAGCAAAAGTCTAACCACGATGTAACTACTTATAACGGTGTTGTTGTGGCCTACCGTGAAAAGGTATCTGTGTCTGAGTATAAAGAACATAGAGTAAACTTTAGTGGTGCTGGGGGATTAACTTACTCCCTAAGCCCAGTTAATACTAACGCCACAATGACAGGTACAACTATAAACGGCAAATATGTAGGGACTTGGACGATTGTTGTGGACAAGGAGTAAGAATCAGGCCATAAGTATAGGTATAGAGAAACACAGTAGAGAGACAAACACACAATGGATAACTTCAGTAAAGCAATCGAAGCCAAGGGTACTAAGATCGCAACAGTAACCTTCATCAAGGCAGACGGTACAGTACGAGTAATCAATGGCCTCTTTAAGCCCTCTAGTAAGATCATCGGGTCAGATCGTGGTATTGCTCAGGGCGAAGCTATGAAGGCACGAGGGCAGGTCCCAATCTACGAGCTTTCTAGTAAGATGTGGAAGTCTTTTATGCTCGACAAAGTGACTAGCGTAGTCTAATAGTATTTATACCACCAAATAAAAGGAACAAATAAATGCCTGAAGTGAACACAACCAAACCTGTTGGTCTTGGACCTAATCAACAACTCTGGGTAGGTGCACTAAGAAGCGGTAAGTATACCCAGACTAGGGGTGCACTACATAACGTAGAGACAGGTGGCATGTGCTGCCTTGGTGTGGCCTCTAAGCTGTTTCTTACTAACGGGGGGGTAAGAAGTTTTATTGGTTATTACCTATATGACGGGCATCACACTTTAGCACCAGACTACGTTGCAGAAAAATTGTGTCTGTATGATGAGTACGGAAGTGCGAACAAAGGAAATTCACTAATAGGGCTTAACGACAGTGGGGTCAGCTTTGCAGAGATTGCAGACCTAGTAGAAGAAAACCCCACTCACTACTTCTCTTCAGCTAAGTAAATACACCACCAAATAAAAGGAACGACAAAATGAATATCACGGAAATCCAGACAGAGCTTAATAAGCTAGTTGTACTTATGATAGATAAAGGTCTAGTTTCACCAGACGCAGATATTACTGTAACCGCTAACAGGAAGCCTTACTTGTGCCTAATTAATGCAAATAATGTTTTTGAGGGTAGCAAAGCTATGTTTATTCATGGTGGTATCCAAGAGATGTTGGGAAAAGCACTGGAAGTTATCAACAACCTACCCTCACCAGAGGAAGCGGTTACTCGTGAGTACCTATCTAAAGTAGCTGATGCTGTGGACTACGCAACAGAGAATAGTATTGCGGATGAGTATGTGAACCCTCTACGTGGAGTTAGTTGTGCCATGACTGATAATCTACTTACTAAAGGATAACAATAAATGACACACCCAATTCGTAACGCAGTGGTACACACCTTCGAGCGCAAGTCGTTTAATGGTGTAGGTCGTAGTTGGATCGCACAGTTCTACCCTTACAACACCTACCCAGTATTCTTTTCTGGTCCTACAGAAGAGTTTGTTGTGGGTCAGGCAGAGGCAATGCGAAAAGAAGCTATTGACAAATACGAGCAGACGGTTATTTCTAGACAAGAGGCTAAAGTTAAATCTGCCAAGACGAGGGCAAAGAAGAAAGAGACGCTGACATGAGCAAATATGACAGACTGACTGCGAACCCACCACCCGACGAGCCGCACCAGATAGGCCATGAGGAGGGCGATACGTGCGGTAGATACCCTGAAGAGGACGAGGATCAGCCACGCGGTTATAGGCCCAAGCCGTGCCAAGGCGTGATGTGGGTAGACCCCGATGATTGCATTTTCCGCTGCCTACGTTGCAACGAGATTGGAGACTGAATATGACCCAGATAACAAGCCTAGCCGCCGCGCAGGCCCGCATCATCGAACTTGAGGCACAGGTGAAGGCGGCGGATGAACTTTATGAAAAATCTCTTAACGCCTTTGATTGGCTTGAAATGATGGAGGGTAAAGGAAATTCGTACACGTCTGTAAGATTGCGCGCCGCCCTCGCAGCATACAACGCCACAGGAGAACAGCCATGACAGACACAACGACAGAGGCGGTGGAAGGCTTGGCGCGCCGCATAGAGCGACATGCAGAACCGATGGATAGCATCAAGATTAAGGACGCTCTGGATATGTCCGCGCATTGTGGGGTTGCCATGTTACGCGCCCTCGCCGCAGAACGTGACACCCTACGCGCCGAGTTGGCAACGACAAGAGGTGTTCTTGAGCGTGAGAAGCATGACCACCGTAAAACAAACGCAAGTTTATCCGGTAAATTGGGCGCAAAAACAAAAGCCATCTCAAAGGCAGAGATACATGATCAGACAACGCGAGATGCCTTGCAGGGCGTGCTGAACGCCTTGGACAATCGGATGATAGGTATGAGTCAGGCAAGAGACGCAGCCGATCTAGCTCTGATTCAGCCCACCCCCACAGACACACCCCGCAGTGACGCGGCAACGGAGGAATAGACCGATGAAACCGGACGAACCACAACGCTATTTCAAGCTAATCATTTGCGTACCAGCCAAGCCGAAGGACACCAGCCAATGACCCCCGCACAGACAGGCGTGGAGCGGGTGGCGCGGGCTATAATGGATCATCGCTTGGGCGCAGGAACCTACGACAATGCGTCATTATGGCAAGGCGCTGACGCTGAAAAAGAAGAAACCCGCAGAGAGGCCCGCGACGCGCCCTATCCAAGGAGACACCCGATGCGTGAACAGATAGGAGTTAGACGGGTGAGCCTTCTGCATATCATAAATCGTGCGTTTGAGCTGCACAAAGAAGCTGGGCATATGGTTGAAACCGAACGTGACGCAGAGGACTTTGTTGCTCGGGTTGGTAACGGGGGAGAGCGGGTTCGTATTATTGTCGGTCCCCTCGCTCTATATGCAACGTGTTCAAGAGGCTGTAGCCAATCCCTGTCGGTCCCCCAAGATGCCGACACAAACGAAGTTATGAAAATTGGCATGGTGGCAAAGTCAGTTTTGCTTCATGCAATACGTAGAAAAATGGAGGATGAATGACACCCTTCGGCTAAAAGGATCAAAGCAATGGTAACAGCACTTATGTGCCTAGCAACAACAATATACTTTGAGGCTAGGGGAGAGCCTCTAATGGGTCAGTTTGCTGTGGCACAGGTAGTTCTTAATCGTGTAGAAGACAGCAGGTATCCTGATACTATTTGTGGTGTTGTGAAAGACCCTAACGCCTTCTCTTACATTAAACCAAAAGGAGACTATAGTA
>Ga0306898_1000629_pt1 | contig 13040 bp, 15 predicted proteins | sample AntRauMFilla1564_FD_190424 | JGI IMG/M metagenome (GOLD analysis project Ga0306898, IMG submission 190424) | Saline lake microbial communities from Rauer Islands, Antarctica - Metagenome Filla 1 #564 (v2) (version 2) | ecosystem: Environmental > Aquatic > Non-marine Saline and Alkaline > Saline ...
TGCCCACACTACCGTTGTCGCGGGTGTCTGTGATTGTGAACAGGATTAGGTCATTAGCTTCATCAACCGACACAGTGACTGGCGACCCGCCAAAGGCATCCAGCGTCAACGGCCAGACGGTCGCCCCACTTGTGTCATTTGTTGGCGCGTACCAAACACGGGCAGGTGTCAGACCGCTTGTCGATCCGCGCACGGTGCCAACCCACGCGCCTGTGGAAAGGCGCTCTGCATCAGGCTCAACCCCGTCTGTGATCGAGCCAATGGGGAAATCCACGGTGCTGAGAAAAATACCATCACCCAGAATATCCCGCAACTCGCGGAACTCTGCCCCAGTATAGTCAGTGCCGTGTGCGCCAAAGCGAATACGGTAATCTCCGACACTTTGCATATACACTGTCATACCGTGCGCGAGTGTAAGACCTGTGCCCTCTTTGACTGTGATCAGGGTTTTCCACTCACTCTTCGGAAAATTCAGTTTAACATCGTTAAGCGTGACCGTTTCTGCTGTTACATTGCCGACGACCGAATTAAAGTTTGTCCCCGTAATGACAATTTCACGCTCGGCAAGGTCAATGCTCTTGACCGTATAGCCTCCACCCAGAGAGTTAATGATCACTCCTCCGACCTCAGCGTCCACATCAGAGACGTTCACTTCATCCCCAACACGCACGTCCCAAGACTGGCCGACAGGTAATTGGCATGTCACATCAGCGCTTGCCGCCGTGGACGTAAATGTGACCGTTTGATCACGACGCCACTCATAAGCACGACGATAGCGCAGCAGGTGTTTTTCAGGATCATCACCCTTGATCCGCACGATGGCAAACTGCATATAGCCATAGCTGCCCGCTGAAAAGCACGACACGGCGTCATTCTCCGCGCCCACATAGATCGGGCCATCATCCTCGTAGCGTACACCCTGCCGTGTCTTACGGTACATATGTGGCAACGTACCGGCGCCGTAGTGGGTATCCCCATGATGGATAACAGCACAAACCTCTGTATCAAGCCCGCGACCAACGACATGTGCGGTGCCTTGAGAGCCGATCTGATATCTGCTCGATCCGTCACTGATCTGCTTGCGCAAAAGGTCAAACGTCTGTGGCGCGGGATAAACTACGTCGACGGTTCCCGCGTCACCCGCAGCGCCCGCGATCTTAAACCCGCCGTTCGCGAAAGGGGCGAAGTCGGGGACGGTTGTCACACTGTAGGTGCCGCCCAAAAGATCAAACCTTGCGCGTGGTGCCTCAGAAAGCATCCGCGTGATTGCTGCGTCGTTTTGCGCAATGCTATTGGATTCCTTGAGTGAGTAGATCCCGATTGCGCCAGTCATTGCGGCATAAGATTTAGCCAGTGCAGAATCGCCAATCGTAACCTGGAACAATGATTCTCCAGCATCATTCAAAAATACATCCAAGCCACCGTCTGAATTGACAGCAAAGAAGTATCCGCCAGTTGTTGTAGCATCCAAGCCAGCATCCGTGTCGGGATAGATCAAAACTCCCGACCCAGACGCTCCTATAGCGGCGATAACGCTAGACAAGCTGCCAAGGCGGAAATCTAATACTCGGTTTAACTCCGTTTCCAGCCCGCCCTTAGTTGCAACTTTTGGGTCGGTGCCGGTTGTAGGCAACGAAAAATTTGGTGTTGGCATAGCTGCCTCCGTTTATGGGTCTGTTGTGGCTGATACGCTGGCCGTAAAGGCCGAGGCGCTGGCGTAGTCGCCGCGTGAGCGCGCGAAGTAATAGCGGGTGACTGACGCACCAAGGCTGTCCTCTGTGATACTCACGATTGTGTTCTGGCTGGTGAAAATGGCCGTACCGATTAGGGACGCCGCCCCGCTGTCGTCTGTGTCGCTGCCGTAGATTTCGATTGCGCGGAAGTCTGCATCGTTTGGCGTGCGGAAGCTGGCTGTGATTTCGCCAGCGCCACCAACCGCCGCCCCTTCAATCGGAATGTCGATGGTGATGTTGACCACAGAGGTTGCGCCCGTGAACGTTGTCCAGCCAGAGTTCCCGTTTGGTCCGGTCGCGCGGACACGGATGCTGTACGATGATCCCGCAATCGCATTCAGGTACCCGAAGACCTGTCCCGACCCGTCCCTGATTCCCTCGTCAATAAATCCGCCTGTTTGCCAGTCGGAATCCCCCGCCTTGAGATATTCCCAAGCATACCCAGCAACGCCGGATGTGGACGGATCAAAAGCGAAACGGATGCGCGCCTGAATATATCCGCCGTAGTCGATATTGGCGGCATCCCCTGTAGTGATGCTGATCGCGCCCGGCTCCACGGTGCCGCTGCGTGCCTCGATGTACACCTCGTCGTAGACTTCCTCTTCATCGGTCGCGGGCGTCCACGCGTATATCGCGGCGCTGTGCTTCACCAACGTCGCAGGCATACGCATAGCGACTTCACCACTCTCCCCGATGGGGTCTAAACCGGGATGGATGCCGGAAACCTCGTACACGCCGTCCAGCGCGTCGTATGGTGCGGGCAGCGCGATGTTGACCGTTGCCCCGCCGACAAGGTTAAACGCCTCGGGGGGCAGCGTGCCGCCTTGGATGCTTTCCTGCCGACGAAGACGCAGCCCCGTGATCTTACGAACCCGCATACCTTGCGTTGCAGACGGGCAAAACGGCAGATCCAGCGTCTTGATAGCGGGAACGCCGCCGTCCTCTGCCAGCGCGCCTGGAATGTCCCATGGCGTCAATTCTGCGGTCTCATAGCCCCGCGCTGGCGATAGGTACGTCACGCGCAGGCGGTTGACCAATTCCGAACCCGCGATCATGTCGGGGAACTCGAAGCCGTCGCCCAGCAGGTACGTCATCGTTTCCGTCGGCGTGCGGTAGACGCCCGCCGCATAGCCCAGCTTGCCCCCGATGCGGATAAAATCAGCCGCGCCGCTGATCATCATGGGGTTAAGCTGGTCTTCCACCTCGCCGTCCGTCCAGACGACTGTTCCCGCGCAGGTGTATCGCGCCTCAGAGCCGCCAGAGTTTAGCGCAACGGTTTCGTCGCAGGCGTCGGGGCCTTCCGCATCGAATGAGTTGTGGATTTGGCCCGCGCGGTACTGGCGGATGGGGTTTTGCATCAGGGCATCGCGCACGCAAAGCGCGTGGTTGTCTGTCCATTCCCAAGTGCTTGGGTTGTATTGATCATGCGCCACGTTGCGGGGGTCATAGACCTTGGACCACTTGCCCTCAACCTCGACCAACGGCGGCGTAGAGGGCCACCGCTCTTGCCGCTCGCCAGACCCGCCCGCCTTCAGCTTGAGCCAGATAACGGTTCGGCCCTTCCATGCGTCTGCGGTATCCTCCGTGACCCACCAAAGATCCTCTCTCAAACCTTCAACGTAGGGCGCTTCCGTGGTGAAGGCCGCAGGCGGTGCCGTTTGGTCGCCGAGGCTCACCCAGGCCGTGCAATGATCCAGAAACGGCGATTCCGTGGCCGTGGCCCCGGATCCACTCAGGTCAAAGGCGTTTCCGGTCAACAACACCTCACGTTTGTCGAGATAAAGCGTAAAGCTGGACAGGTCCGAAGGCCTCGAATTGAGTATCCACGCGCCGTAGATATATTCTCCCTTGACCGGCGTTCCGGCTGGCGTTCCGGTCGCGCGGCACTCGCCATAAACAAATCGGTGCGATGGTGCCGTGGAAGGCTGAGCTAGATCAGCCGCCACGTCCTGCGCCTTTGGCTTCGTGCCGAAGATTGCCGAAATTGCGCTGTTGATCAGGAATGACGCTCCGAATTGAACGGCGGCATTACCTATTGCGGTTGCCGCCGCAGCTCCAAACCCAAGCGAACCGGCAATACCTGAAACAAATCCAGACGCTGCCGTGAACGCACCACCTATAGCGGTTGCAAGCGGCGCTAGAAACGGCATGTCCACGCCCCCTGAATGTCAGCCTTGGTGATTACCATGCCGCGCTCCGTTTTGGTGGCGTACTCGCCGGGTTGAATGCAGATCGCCAAAGCCGCGCCGAACGTGTCCGCGCTGCCGATCAGGGCCAGATCGCCCGCCTCTGGTGTCGTTGTTTGCGGCAGGCGGAACGTTGCCTCGCACCATGCGAGATAGCCGCCTGCCCTCTTGAGTATTCGCGCCGCGCCTAATGCCGTGCTGTAGGCGTCATGGCATCCACCCAAGGGGTCTACGCCGTGCAGCGCCTTGAACGCTTCACAGGCCGCTGTGCAGTCGCTCCGCAGCCCCCAAGCGAACGGGTGCCGCATGTGGCCCATGGCTGCGCCGAACGCCGCCCGAGATGTTACTCCGGCCACGTCTGCGGATTGAACCGAAGCCGGTTTGCAGTCTGGACGTGCCGCCCCGCCGTATCGCCAGGATAGGCTGCAATCTGGTCCTCGTAATTGTGTGTGATGGACGCCGAAGCCCGCGCCGATGGCCCCACGCCGATGCCCAGAACCATGTCGTGCGCCAGATCACCGCCGGAGCGGGTCAGAGATCCCGTGCGGCTGTCGAAATAGCCGGAGAACAGTTCAACGGGGTCTGTCTTCAGCACGTTGCCGCCCGGTGTCGTTGTGGTCGCAAAGTAAACAATCACCGTCCGGTTGCGAATGACCTTGCCCCGCTCGGCCAGCATATCCTCAACCGTTGCCGCAACGCGCACGGATGCCTCAGAAGTCGCCAGCCCGCCGCTCTCATACGGCGCTTGAAACTGCACCAGCTTGCCCGCGCCCGTCCACGTTTCGCCGCCCCATGTCAGGTTTCCCGTGCCGCTGTGAATGCGGATTTCCTCACCGGGCCAGTCGGCATAGGTCAGCAGCGCCGGACAGAAGTGCTTGCCCAGATCGGTGATAAGGCCAGCCGATGCGCCCCGCGTCAAAGCCATGGGTTCACGTCCGTCCAGCCGTCTGCGTATTCATCCTCGAACACCTCGCGGAAGTCCCACTGGAACCCGAATGTGCCGGTAACGCCCTGCACCGCACGCGGTATGCCTAGCGCCTCGAACACGATCACCTCGCGCTGCCCGATGCTCACAAGCCCCTCGACTGTGAAAGCCGTTGCCTTGTCAGTGCGAATGACGGCAGTTCCGCTGGCGTCCGAGCGTGCGGTCGTCATGACGTATGCGGTTTGTGTCGTCGCCCCGTCCGTGACGCTGATTAACTCCGAAGGCCGCGCCACGATGCGGTTGGGAGGCAGGCCGGTGACGGTCAGGCTGTGCCACGGTCCATCCGCGACAGGCACGCCGTATGTCGCGTATGCGCCATCACCCCATAGCAGATCCACCGCACCGTCCGTCCAAAGCAGATCAACGCCGCCGTCGGTCCACTCCAAGATGTTGTTGCGCAGATCCAGCCCGCCCTTGGCGAGATACCAGAGCGAGGAAAGGCACTCAACGCGCACAAGGTTAGGCGCTCCTGCCCATTGCCGGTTGAGCATCCGCACATAGCCCGCGCCGTCCTTGGCGGTGCCTATGCCGGTGACGTTGGCAGTTGCCACCCGCCGCCCGCGCTGTGCCGCCGATGTGCGCGGCCTGCCCTCGATCAAGCCCGTAGAGCGCGACTGCGGGTAAATCTCGGCCAGCTCCCAGCCCGTAAGCTGGAAAGGAGGCCATGCGATCACGTCTGTCATGGTGACCACCCTTGCTTGCTTTTGCGGAATGAATCCTGCGAAGCCCCGACCGCCTTTTGCACGTTCTGCGCGTCCATAACCTGCACGCGCGCCATGATGCTGCCGTTATCGCTCAACATCAGATCGCCGCCGACAACGCGAACCTCGACAACCCCGCCGCCGACCGTCTGGCCCTTCGTGTGGTCGGTGATCGTCTCTTGCGGGTGGACCATCGCCAGCATCCCGCCTTTGCCGTCCATGCCGCCTGTGCGCGAGCCGCCGCCCGTGTAGCCGCCTCCGTCGAATGACAGCAGGCTCCCGAACAATCCGCCCAGCAATCCACCGCCGCCGCCGCCGCCCGATGCGCCACCCTTGGGCGCAAATTGGCCCGTACCAAACAGCGCGTACTCAAGGCCAGCCCGAATGATCGCGTCCCGCAGGCTGTCGAATGCATCCGCGCCGCCCATGGCCGCGTCAATCACGCTGTCTTTCCACTCTTGAACAAATGGCTGTTGATCGCGCAGTTCCTGCCCGAGCTGCGCGACGTGCTGGTTGTATTGCTCCTGTGAGAGCACGCCAGCATCTAGCAGGCGCTTGGCTTGCTCTAGGCTGTCGTTGTATTTTTCCTGCTCGTCTTTCAGGCCTTCAATGATGCGCTCTGCATCACGGTTTAGATCGTTCTGTGCCCGCTGTGCCTCGCGTGCTGCCTTGGACGCTGCGGAAGAACCGCCGCCACCCCCACTGGCTGATGAAACCGCTGCTTTCGCTGCCGCCTTCTCACGCTCAAGCGCCGTATCTCTCTCTGCGTCTAGGGTCCGGTCCAGTTCGCGGTTGTACTCCACTTGCCCGCGCAAAACGCTGCCCATTGCAGTGCCTACCTTGCCAAACTTGCTTTCCAAGCTGGCGACTTGTGCGTCGATTTTTAGGTTCTCTTTGAACTCCGCCGCCGCCCGCGCCGCGTCCTTGATGCTGTTTCCAGCCCGCAGCGCGTCAATTTCGGTTCTCTTGGCCGCCGCTGTGATCGCACCGCCGCCCAAGGATGATATGATAGATGCAATGGCGTTAAGCTCTGCCCTTACACCACCCATTGCCCCGGCCCAGACATTTGTAGCATCAGCCGCGCGGCCCGCAGTCTCGGAAGAACCATCAAGTGCGGCCTCAATCTCATAGCCTGCGTTGGCCGTCTCGATTGCCCTGCGCGCGGCTTCCTGAAGCTCTGGCGGTATTTGCTGTGCACTGCCGAACACTGCCACCATTTGATCGAAAAGCGTCTGCGCGGCTTGCGTTGTTTGCTCAAGACCATTCGCGCGGGAAAGTTCGTTAAAAGCTGCTGACACTTTACGGGCTTCATCCGCAGTGAGGCCGGTTTCAGCCGTGAGTGCTGCCATGTGTCGCTGTACGTTGCGAGCGTTGTTGCCTGACAAGTTTTCGAGCCGGTCAAATTCTGCGACCGCCCCCGCTATATCACCGGCGAGGCTTCGGACTGTCTCTTGCAGCGCGCCGATGGCCTTAACCGCCGCCAAGTCACGCAATGCAACCGCGTTATCTCTAACTTGCCGTGCATTCTCTCCGAATTGCTCCGACAAATCTTCCAGTGATGTTCCAGCTACTTCATTGGCCGATGTCACTTCACTGATAGCCAAATGAAGCCCATCCAGTGCATCTTGGAAATCTTCGGCACCTTCCCCACCCTTAACGAAGTTCACCGCCAACGGCAGAAGCACACCAGCCGCAACGCCTGCGAGGATACCGACTGTCCCAAGACCTAGCGCCAAATCGGGCAACTGGATAGCAAGAGCCTGGACGAAGTTACCCGTCGCCATGGTCTGCTGTCCGACCTGAGAAAGCTGCATTGAAGCCATGCGCAGGCTGTTACTGTTGAACCCCTTAGATACACTCTGAGCCGCAACGGCTGTCTGCGCCAGTTCTCGCTCCATCCGGTCTGCCGACTTGACAATCTGCGTCTCCGTCCGCTTACCTTCGTTGGCGAAGCCTCTTAGGGCAGTCTTGCCGGACGCAAGATCGCTGCTATCAACGGCAACGGCTAGGCGTGCAACATCGACCATATAGGCACCTCAAGGGAGAAAACGGATGAAAATATTTGCAGTTGCCGCGTGCGCATTTGCGCTTGCGGCACTTCCACTTGAGCGCGCAAATGCTGCGTCCTGCGAAAGCCTGACGAACGATTATGGCAAGTTCGACAATGCGGCAGTGTACTTTGATCGGGCCAGCAAAAGCGAAACAAGCACGCTAAGGGCGAGCACCGCACAATCTGCCCTGACCAACATTTTAGTAAGGCAAGGCATTATTTTAGACATGCTGATTGCCTTGTCCTGTGATATGCCAGAGCCGCCTGATTTTATATTTCTGGGGCTTATATCGTCGAACAACTAAGCCCCATCCCATGGCGGGGCGCAGAACACGTCCCGACCAAACGCCAGCCAGTCAACGAACGCCACTGACATTGCCCTGATCAGCCGCATGTCGTCTACGCCAACGCCTATCTCGACGCGCGCGAATGCCTCAATTTCCTGATAGGTCAGCGGGGCAATCTCGGAACCGCCCCGCATGTACCGGCCCGACTTCACGAACAGGTCAGCGACAAAGCCCATGCTGCCAAGGTCAGGCATTGCAGGGGCTGTGCTGTTGGCACTTACCCACTCATCCCAGCGCGACCCCTTGCCGCCCTCGCGGGGCGCTCTCAGGTAGCCGAACTGTTTAGCCCACGTTACGCAGTTTTCGCGGGCTTCGGCGTAAAATTTCGGCGGGATGCTCCAAACCGGCAAACCTGCTCGCAGATCCATTGGTATTCAGGATCTGCGAACAAGTCCCGCGCCCTCGCTGGCGTGAACTTGGTTTCATCCTCGCCAATACCGAAGTTTGACCAGCCGGTCACGGCGGCGGTTGTCAAGTGCGCGCGCCGCAGGCGCATTGCCTCGTCTGCATCGGGCTTCTTTTCGGCGCTGGCCTGCTCTTTGTCAAACTCACGCGCAGCCGCGATCATGGCCGGGGCATCAAAGCCAGTCACCATCAGCTTTGCGCCCGTGCTTTCGCCATCAAACGGGCTGAGAAGGTCAAGCTCGGCACCATTTTCAGATGCCGAAACCAGCTTTAGGTTTCCGATGTCCATAATTAAAGCGCCGCGATTTCTGCGGCGGTCGCTTTGACAAGTCCGGTGTTGACGCGGGCCATCACGGTATAGCCGCGCACTGCGTTTCCCGCCGCTTCACGGTACTTCGCGCTGCTAATGACAGCGGTCGCATATTCAGCATCGCCGGATTTATATACCTTCTTGATCGAAACGGCTTCGTTTGTCCCGGCATTCTCCAAGACGATATCAGAGCCTGCGTCCGTGGTTCGGTGCTGGACCGAGACCTCCACTTCGCCACCGTCTGCCGTGCCGTTTGTGTGGATCACGCGGCCTTCTGCCAACAAGGGTTCAGAAACGTCCTCGTTGTCGTCACCCCATGCGCCGAATGTCACAACGCCAACCACCTGAACAAGGCTCAATGCCTCATATCCGGCCAAGTCGAATGTTGCGGGTTCTCCGGCTACCACAAAGATCTTTGTGCCGGTTGTGCTTTCAAGTCCTGCCAGAGCCATGATGACCTCCTATAAATGCAGATTCAGTTGGTTAGGACGCGCTCCAGTAGCTTATCCAGATCGGTGTTTCCCAGCGTTGGCCCTCTTGCCGACCCTGCCGGATGCTGTGGCCGGTTATCTCAACGGCTGCGGTGCCAAGCGTCAGCACATCGTCGTTGGGGAAGTATGCCGCGATTTCGCCTGCCTTGCGCTTCGTGACAGCTTCATAGATGCCCAAAGGGGAAACCAGCGTCAGAACCAAGAACCCTTGGCGCTCCATGATCTGCCCTGACATTTCCGCGCGGGTGTTGTCGTTTGGTAGGTGCTGGGCTGTGATGTGCTCTCCTGTCGGGATATCGCCGCCCTTTTGCGGGTATAGGATCGGGTAGCCCGTGATTGTTTCCACGCGGGCCATGAGCGCGCTGTGCAAGTCGCCGTCTACGCTCATGGCTAGATCCTCACCAGTTCAAGGCCGATCTCATTGGCGATGGCTTGAAATTCCTGAATGGTCAGAGCCACCATGCCTGCGGGGGCTTGCTGGCTGTAGCCTTCCTCAAGGCGCTGCGCATATGGCAGGTTGTTCGTCAGGTAGATCACATCCCCCGCCTCAACGCCTGCTGTGCGAGCGGTAGCCGCGCTGATCGTCGCTTGCCCCGTCCTGTCCTCAAGCTCCAGCGTTCCGTTCGGCAATGCCCCGATAGCAACCTGCCAGTTGCCGCGAAAGCGTCCGGTGTCCACCGGGCTTTTCAGAATGACCCGGCTGAACAACTCTAGCGCGATCTTGCGTACGGCCAGATCCAGCTTTTCGGAGGTCTTGGCCTCGAACTTGGCGAGGTCGTCTGAAAACGTACCCATCAGCGCCGCGCAACCATGTCATAGAGCGCCGTTTGCCCGCCCGAGGCCACACGCCCCAGCTTGGCGATGGTCAGCGTGCCACGGTCGCAGATCACCTTGTCCGCAAGCGTGACTTCGATGCTGGTAGGCTCCACGATCACTTGGAAGTCGCCCGCGAAGATGTTGGTCCCGTCTATGCGCTTTTCGTCAATCTCAAACACGGCCATTCGTGCCGCTACGGGGTCAGGCGTGACGCCCGGTGTCCCGCCCGTAGCGTCAGATGGACCGCCGCCTGTACCGGCTGGCGTAGGCTGCTGGATGCTGCCCGTCTGGATGATGTCCGGCTGCTTTGCTGCGATCTTGTCAAACGCGCCCGTGACTTTGCTGCGAACGGTAGCCATCAGCCGCGCCTCAGTTGCGTCTGCCCTGCCCCACCGCGAATGTACTCACGCAGTAGGCCTTCCACCGCCACAAGGCGCGGTGTTGACGTGGGCAGGGTTTCCTCGTCAATGGTGATAGGCCCGACCTTGATCTTTTCGCTGGTTGTCTGCGTGCCAATCGTGGCGAACGGGTCAACGCCGCCTTGCAGGATGTAGGCGACCTCAAACTGCGCTTCGATAATGTCCGCAGGGATCGTGTCGGGGTCAATCGGCCAATCATCTGCCAAGTCACGCACCAGCCGGGGCCATGCGCGCGCCTGAAACTGGTATTGCTGCAAGCCCTTGAACGAATACTTCCGGTCAAGGTGCATCGCGGCGCGGCGCAGGTTCACTTCGTCCGCTGCGTCGTCAGCCCCAAGGGCCCAGCCCATGCCGGCCCCATAGGTTTGATAGGCCGCAAGGGTGCCGTAGCTGTCCGCTGCCGTTCCGCCGATTGTTGTGTCTAGCGCCATGCGTCACCTCTGATCTTGAGAAAGGGGGCGGTCACCCGCCCCCTCAGAAAGATCAGCCCAGCAGGACCGCAGCGAAATCACCTTTCCACACCTTTGCGGCGTAGAACGTGGTCACGTCGATCATGGACTTGCCATAGCCTTTGTAGACCGCAATCTCGTAGACAAGGCCGGAAAACGGGTCTTGCACGGTCATGCGGTCAACAGCGGCGTCACCGCCGAACGGCTGCGCAGGCGGGCGAACCACAAGCTCAGTAGATGCCCGGTGGAATGCCACGTTGCCGGTGTAGTTCGCGCCGACTGTGATTGCGTTGTTGTTCGGGATTGCCACGCGCAGACCGGGGCCAGCGATGTTGATTGTACCCGCTGCGCCTGTCAACGCCGTTCCGCCTGTGACGATGTACTTATTCGCAGTGTCAGCCGCAAATGTGATCACGTCACCAACCTTGAAGCCGGATGCGCCGGGGGTCGAAGTGTCGAACGGGATTACCGTATCACCGACCGCAGGTGTGCCATCGACCAGAGCGCTTGCCGCCGTGCCTTTGGTATGAGCGGCAATGCCCGCCGATTCCTTGAGCATCACGCCTTGCAGATCCAGCAGAGTACCACGGCGCAGCAGTTGATCGCTCGCGCTCTCGTTGGCCTTTTGCAGCTGTGCGAGGTTGCGCAGCTTTGTGCCTGCCGTGGTGTTCAGCGCCAGCGTGGTCATACCGTCCATCGGCATACCGTTATCGACAAGGATCTGGCGCATTTCCGCGATGCTGTCGAAGTCGGAACCGAAAGGCGTGGTTCCTGCCGTTCCAAACGCCCGCGATGCGCCTTGGTAGATCGTGGTCGCCGCGTGGCTTTCGATGGCGTTGGTGATCGTGCGCATGGCCTGCGAGATCTGATCGCCATAGATCGTTTCGTAGCCCGCGCCGTTCTGGACGTGCTTGATGTCCTCGCCAGTCCACGGGATCTGGACGTTCGCCACCTTGTCGATGGTCATGGTCTTGTTATCGACCGTCTGGTCATCGCCCTCGGGGATGGTCATCGCGGGGGTGTACGTCGCGTTGAGCGTCGGGGTGCGTGTGAACGCCGCCCGCACGGTGTCGCCAAAGGCTGCGCCCTCGGAGCCCGCGTTGATGGTGACCGACGGGATAACACCCACCAGCTCACGGCCTACAATATCAGCGGCTTTGTAGATGTCCGCTGCAAGGTCTGTCAGAATGTTCGCCATTTGGGGAACCTTTCATGATGCGCGGTCAGTCTACGACTTTGCCGCCTGATGTTGAGAATGCAGAGCGTTCAGCCTGTGACATGCCGTCAAATGCTGCGCGCGTTGCGGTTTTGCGTTCAGGCGTCCCGCCCTGTGATCCGGCTGGCTTCCCGCCGCCGCCCTTGCCGAGATCCCGAACCGCGTAGGGCTTGGCCTCGGCTAGTTCCTTCGCCAGATCGGCCAAGGTCGCCCCGTGATCCGCACCGTTGCCAATCATCGGTTTTCCGTCAGAGGTCAGCACCTTCGGGGTGCCGTCCTCGTTAAATTGTAGACGCCCCATCGCTGTTGATGCGATATCGTCAATCGCTTCGGCAATGAAACCGGCCTTGGCCAGTTCCGCCTTGAGTTCGCTTCCCGCCGTCCGCTGCATCATCTGTGTAATGCGCGTGTCCCGCTCGGTCAGCTTTTTGTCATAATCTGCTGCCATTGCATCCAGCTTGGCCTGCGCATCTTCCGCGCCCTTACCGCTGCCCTTGGCTTTTTCGGTCAATTCGGCAATCTTAGCGTCCACATCGTCCGGTGAACCATACTTGGCCCATGCCGCTGCGTTGCCGCGCTCTTTCTGTAGGGCGCTTTTCAGGCCGCTCACGTCCTCCGGTGCGGGGATGCCGCCCAAGTTCAGCTTGCCCTCCTTGACGTGGCCTTGCAGCCATTCTGGGAGGGTTGTTGCGTCGGTTACTTCGATTTCCATGTGACTTCCCGTCAGGTTGTGGCCGGTGCTTCCCGCAACGGCGAAAACCCCGCATGATGCAGGGCCGGTTTAGGTTCGTGGTGGATCGATTAGTCCGCTATGATCTTACGGCAGTAGGGGCAGGCCCAGCCTGTGCGCTTGCCCTTGATGGTGCGCCCGTTCTTGTATGTCGGGCTGAATGTCTCGACTAGGTTCCGGTTCTTGCAGGGCTTGCACTCTA
>Ga0306898_1000631_pt1 | contig 13018 bp, 13 predicted proteins | sample AntRauMFilla1564_FD_190424 | JGI IMG/M metagenome (GOLD analysis project Ga0306898, IMG submission 190424) | Saline lake microbial communities from Rauer Islands, Antarctica - Metagenome Filla 1 #564 (v2) (version 2) | ecosystem: Environmental > Aquatic > Non-marine Saline and Alkaline > Saline ...
AAAATCAGCAAAGGTGTGCTCTGGTGTGAATATTTCTTCTTTGACTTCAACTGGGTTTTTGTTGATGAATTGTGATGGGTCGAAAGTCGGCATTTTGCGCGCTCCGCCTCCGCTGCGACCACCTCGACCTTGGGCTGGACGTCGTCCGCCGCCGCCTGAAAATGATCGTCGATTGCTAGGTGGGCGTGAACCGCCCGTACGACCAGCTGGTCGCCGTGTTTGTGTTTGTGGCATTTAGTTTATTTAATTGGGTACAGTGCAGGAAAATAATACGGTAGACGGGACTGAAATAGCAGGCTGCCTACGACTCCTGCAGCCCTACACGAGAAACAAAAGTAACTAGCAAGATAACACGTCGTGATAATATGTCAACCATAGCTGATGGGATGGTTGATGGAGTTGGTGGTGAGAGCCGTTAGCTCCTGCCAGCTTATTTCGCCAAGGCTTGGATGTTGGCTGGGCGCTGTGGGCACGTGATCCTCGCCGATCGCCGAAATCAGCTGGCGGGAGCTAACTTGAGTGGGGTATGAAAAACTCCCGCCAGTATTGGTTGGCGGGAGGGTGGGGTTGTTATTTGAGAGCGTGGGCTTGTCTCATCTTGGAAGCTTGCTCCTTTGGGATATTGATCTCAGTCAAAAGCGCTCGCGCTTCATCATCGCTTAGTTTCCCATCTTCCCATCGGCGATCAATGCCTCCAAGAAGCACGATCATTGCTTGATCTGGTCTATCAGCAATCAAATGCTCTTCGACAATTGCTTGTCCACCTTCACTCAAAATTTCTTCGGCAATTTCGCGGATGCGATCTTCATTCAACGTCATAGAACGTCTCCTTGTTGAGATTTAACTACTTACATTAATACACCAAATCCATGATTTGTAAATACCTGCAAACATGCTACGATGCTGCCACATATGAAGCATGAAATTGGATATATCTTTGGGAAGCACGCGGTGCGGGAATTATTGCAAGAGCGACCCGATGTGGTGGTAGAGCTGCACGCTGCGGCGGAGTTTGCGGACGCAGCGATTCTGGGCGCGGCTGAGTTCCACAAGGTCGCGGTCAAGACCCTTAACCTCAAGAACCCGCCGCGCGGGATTTCATCAAACGCCGCGCACCAAGGCATTGTAGCGGGTATCATGCCAGGCAAGCTGACCGTGCCGTACAAGGAGTTTATGGCTGGGCTGAAGGTCACCGATCACACGGGCTTGCTGGTGCTAGGCGAGGTGCAAGATCCGCACAATGTTGGTGCGGTGATCAGGTCTGCCGCGGCCTTTGGAATCGCTGGGGTGCTGATCCCACCGCACAACCAAGCGCCGATCACAGGTACGGTGGTGAAGGTTTCAGCTGGCATGGCATTTCGGATTCCCTTGGTGACGATCCCCAACGTCAATACCACTTTGCGCGACCTTAAAGGTAAAGGTTTCTGGACTTATGGTCTAGAGGGCGACGGTACAACCAGTACTGTCACCGAGACCTATCCCAAACCATCGGTATTTGTGCTGGGTAACGAAGGGTCAGGGTTGCGTCCACACACCAAAGAAGTTTGCGATGACTTGATCTCGGTCCCGATCCATCCGCAGTGCGAGTCGCTCAATGCCGCCGCGGCCACCGCAATCGTGTTGGCCAGCTGGTCTGCAAGGCACGCGGCTGCGCTCAAGGCCTAGGTGGTGTATAATCTGTACAATTAATTGTAATGGATATGTATGGATACTAAAGATAATGAAAAAGAAGTTGATGTTAAAGTAACACCCGAAGTAGAGACAGCCCCGCAGGTAGACCTAGTCGATGCCGAGCCGATCAAAGCCGCGATGGAGCCAGCTGTACCAGCGGCAGCAGCTGCTGCTACAGCAATTCCTGTTGCTAGTGCCAGCAATCGTTCACTGAAGCTCACTATTCTATCGATCTTGATCGTGGTGGTGGCACTAGTTGGGATTGTTTACTTACTAGAGCGAGAGAACCGAATTGATACAAACTTCTTTGGAGGGATGATCGCGGCGCAGCAATCTGGCGCTGCCGTTGCTGTCGTTAATGGGCAATCTATCGCCACGAGCGAGCTAGAAGAAACCATCGGCCAACTAGAGCAAGCAGCGACCGCCCAAGGAGCGAACCTCAGTGACCCAGCCGTGCAAGCTCAAATCCGCACGCAGGCACTTGATCTGGTGGTCGGAACTGAGCTGTTGATGCAAACAGCAGCCGACGCTGGAGTAGAAGCAAGCGATGAGACAGTCGCAGCACGACTGGCGGAAATCGAAGCCGAAGCAGGTGGAGCTGACACTCTCGCCGAGCGAATGGCGGAGTTTGGCATTAGTATGGAAACCCTCGAAGCCGACGTGCGGTCAGAGTTGATCATTCGACAATTGCTTGAATCAGCCCTGGAAGGGGAAGACGTGGCTGTGAGTGAAGAAGAAGTGCTGGCTGCCTATGAAGGAGCTGGTGGAGTCGACGCTGGCCTACCGCCATTTGCCGACGTGCAGCCACAGATCATCGCTCAGCTGTCACAAGCCAAAGAGCAAGTGGTGATCGACGCATACATCGCACAGTTGCGAGCTGATGCGGATATCGAGATCATCGAGTAAGCGCAGCTGGTATACTGCAGCTAATGAATGAAGTTTCTGCTGCAGCCAAAAAAGTAATCACTTACAAACCGCACGAGCGGATGGCAGTCCTTCGGAATCTGCCTATCCCGCAACAATGTGCGGTTTTTTTGGAGCTGTCGCCATACGTGCAGCAGATTATTTTGCGCAAGCTCAAGACTATCGAGATCGTCGATCTGCTGGATCATATGGACTTGCAGCAAGCCGAGCACGCCTTGGCCAAGATCAGCGACCGCAAGCGCCGAGAGAAAATCGTCAAGCGACTGAAAGGCGAGGTGAAAGAAAAGATGGAGTACTTCCTAAGGTTTCACCCACAGGCATCGCTGGGGATTATTACCTTTAATTATATTTTCTTGGCTGATACCAAGACAGTGGCGTTTGCAGCCGACCTGGTCGATCAGCACTACACCGAGACTGGTAAATATCCAGAAATTTTGGTCCACAAAGACGGCTTGGTGACGGGAGAGATCCCACTGGCCAGTATGGTACGAGCACGCAACACCACCAAGCTCAAGAGTCTGACCCAACCAATCGAAACCGTTACTTATCAGTCCGAGGTTCCAGAAATAATCCAAAAGCTCACTGACACCGACAAGCGTAAGATGGTTGTGCTTGATCATGACTCCAGTGTATTGGGAATTGTATACGCCGACGCGGCACGACAATTATTTGGGCACCTACCAGCCGAATCACTCTATGATTTTGCCGGAGTCGACGACAGCGAGCGGCCGTTTGATAGTATCGCCAAAAAGGTCAACAGTCGGTATCGCTGGCTGATCCTCAACCTGGCCACCACATTCCTCGCTAGCTTCGTGGTGCTGATGTATCAAGATACGCTCGATGCGCTCACGATCCTCGCGATCTATATGCCGGTGATTGCAGGTATGAGTGGCAACGCCGCGACCCAGACCTTTGCGATTATGGTGCGCGGGATTACCCTGGGGACAATCTCACTTAAGAACGCCGGCCCGGCAATCTGGCGTGAGCTGGTGGCCGGCTTGCTTAATGGAATTATTATCGGTGCGATTGTGGCGCTGATGTCGGCGCTGTGGAATGGCGAGCCGCTACTTGGGCTAGTGGTCGCGATGGCGTTAATTGGAGCGCATCTTATCGCGGCGGTGTCGGGGGCGTTTATACCGTTATTTATGAAGCATATTGGCAAGGATCCCGCCGCGACCTCGACTATCTTTATTACCACGGTGACTGACGTGACTGGCTTGGTATTGCTACTTGGGCTAGCGACATGGATCATGCTCTAGGTATTTTGTGTTAAGATAGTGGTATATGAATATCCAAACCTTTGTAACCTTGTACGTGATCAGTGTGCCGATTTTTTTTGTGATCGACATGATTTGGCTGGGATTCGTCGCCAGTAACTTTTACCGTGATCGCATGGGTCATCTGATGGAGATCAACTGGACGGCGGCGGTGATTTTTTATCTAGTGTTTCTAGTTGGACTAATCTTTTTTGCGGTGTATCCGAATCTGGATAAAGGTTGGCAGATGGTGTTGCTGTACGGAGCACTGTTTGGATTCTTCACCTACGCCACCTACGATCTCACCAACCTCGCTACGCTCAAAGACTGGCCACTTGATCTGGTAATAGTCGATATTATCTGGGGGACGGTCTTGGGGGCATCAGTTGCGGTGCTGACCTACTTCACCTACGGATTTTTCAACTAAGCTGCATATGAAAAACGCCGAGCGGATTGTAATTGTGATCTTGCTAGTTGGGTTATTTGGTGGTGCAGCTTGGGGGTATTATGCCGTGCAGGATAAGCGGTCTGACTACCGCGAGCGGGTCGCCAACGGAGAGTTCGAAATCCGTAAGCAACTACCGCCACTGGCTAGTAGTACCGACCAAGTCGACTGGCGTACGATTTATCCCAACACAGTTGGAATTACCATCGGCGACGTACCAGTGCAAGCCTCAATTGCTGACACGATGAGTAGTCGAATCAAAGGGCTGTCTGATACACCGTTTTTGCCCGATAATGTGGTGAAGCTGTTTGCCTTTGGGGTGCCTGGGTCGCACTCAATTTGGATGAAAGACATGAACTACGCGATTGATATTTTGTGGGCTGCAGAAGACGGCACGATTGTGCATATCGAAGAAACTGTCGCACCCGAGACCTTTCCAAGGTCCTTTGCGTCACCAGTACCCGCGTGGTTTGTAGTCGAGACGACAGCGGGATTTGTGGGTACGCATGAAATTACCGTGGGTGACAAGGTCGTGCTGCCAGTTGCGCCGTAGCTTGCAAATTGGCACAAATATTGCATACTGTACTCGCACGATGATCGCCTCACCTTGGTGGGGAGGAACGTCCGGACACGCCCTGAGTAATCAGGAGACAGGTAGTGGGTAACACCCATCCATGGCAACATGCGAGGTGCGAGCAGAGACGTCTTGATCGAAAGAAACGGAAACCCTTCATGGGTTAGCTCATATGGCAACATACGAGGTGAAACGGCTAAATCCTTACCCGCGTGCAAGGCCGTGCTCACGCAAGTGAGAGAGCCGCATGAGCATATTGGCAACAATGTGCCTAGGTAGATGATCATCTGTATCAGGCTTCCTGATACAACAGAATCCGGCGTAGGTGTTCAAAATTTCCCGCAAGGGGATTTTTTGATGTGTTAGAATAAATGGATTACAGGTAATACTTACGTATGTCACAGACTATTTTCGCACCCAAACTAACCCAAGCTGACTCTGCTCCAGTTCATAAACCAGAGTACGATGATGTCGCTACAGTAGATACCGCGCCAGCTGACCAAACCAACACTTGGCTGATCGGTATAGCTCGTTGGGTCGTGATTGGGTTTGCAGGGTTGTTGCCGATATTTTTTATCCCAGGGCTATGGGGCAGTCTAGGATTTCAAAAAGTCTTGCTCGCGATGGTGGCGGTGGGTGGGGTATCCATACTATTGGCGCTATTATCGCTGCGCACGCGGACGGTCAGTACGGTGCTGCCACTATCACTGCTGATTTTTTTCGGAGTAGTAGCGACGGCGGTTGTGTCGGCGCTGTTTTCGCCTAACTGGAACGAGGCGTTTCGCGGGAGTTTGGTCGAGACTCAGACGGTGGCATTTTTGGCCTTGCTGGGTGGAGTGATGGCGATTGGGTTGGTGATGCAGTACGCCAAGCGCGCTATGTATCGGTTTTTTGTCGTACTCATGACAGGTGGTTTATTGCTATTAACCTACGTATCAATCAGGCTACTGGCTGGCCCTATTTTGCCCTTTAATTCCTTCCTTGATGCAACCAGCTCACCAGTTGGAACATTCAACGACCTGGCGGTGTTTGCCGGCTTGATTGTGTTGTTATCGCTTGTCGCACTGATTCAGCTCCGGCTGACCACTGGTGTGAAAGCACTAGTATCAGTTGCTACTATCGCAGCGTTGTTTGTGTTGGCTGCAGTTAACTTCTTTTACGTGTGGTTAATTGTTGGTTTCTTTTCTCTGCTGGTGTTGCTGTATCTTATTTCGTACGACACACTGTTTCGCTACGGCGATGCTGCACCAAGCAAATATACGCCGTCGCGACTGGCGATTATTGTGACCGCTGTCGTCTGTGTGGTTAGTGCTGGGTTTGTGGTGGCGGGTGAAAACATTGGTGGAATAGTGGGCGAGCAGCTTGAGATTTCCTACCTAGAGGTGCGTCCATCACTTGGTGCTACTACAGACATACTACAAGCAACTTATACGGAAGATCTATTTTTTGGAGCTGGTCCCAATCAGTTTGAGTCGAGCTGGCGATCGTTCAAGGACACTTCAATCAACCAAACTATTTTCTGGAACACTGACTTCAGAGCAGGCAGTGGGTACATTCCAACTATGTTCATCAATCTCGGACTAGTCGGTGGATTACTGCTGATTGCTTTCCATGCTTGGTATTTGTGGAATGGAGCCTTGATGCTACTGCGGCCAACTAATCCTGATTCATTTTGGTACTTTGTGGGGTTGGTGTCATTTACGGGGGCGGTGTTCCTGTGGGGAATGAGTTATGTATATGTACCCGGCGCGACGCTGCTGTTACTGGCAGCGCTACTGACGGGTATTTCGTTTGCAGCGCGCGGTATGCTGCTGCCTGAGCGTATGAAGGTGATTACGCTGGCTACCAATCACAAGCGAGGGTTTGCCCTGATGGCACTGGTGATTATGTTGATCTCAAGTGTGATGGGAGCGTGGTTTACGGTTGGTAAGCAATACTCGGCGCACGCTACTTTCGCTCAAGCTCAAGCTACTCAGACCGATGTGTCTGCGATCGATCAAGCTGCGTCGTTAGCCTATCAGCTGTACCCTGATGATCAATTCTTGATTGTCAGAGCACAGATTGCTTTATTCGAGATGAACGAAATCTTGGCTTTGTCAGAGCCATCGGAATCTGATCAGCAGCGGTTTATTACTGTTTCGACTCAAGGGCTAGCGTTTGCCGAGGCTGCAGTCGCGGAAGCTTCTGATAACCCTGCACACTTACTTATTCTGGCAAGCCTCTATAATAATTTAGCAATAGTGGGGATAGAAGGTGCTGCAGAACGAGTGCAAACGGCGATCGCAACTGCTCGTGCACTTGATCCCAAGAATCCGATCTATGATTTTGTTACTGCACAATTTGCAGTTAATCGGAACGATCTTGAATCTGTTCGTCCGGCGCTCTTACGCGCACTCGAGCAAAAAAACAACTTCAGCGAAGCTCTTAATCTGCTCGCTCAGCTCGATATTCAAGAAGGAAATACTGAGGCGGCAATCACAACTACACAAGCCATTATCCGTCTTGAGCCAAATAACGCTACACGCTACTATCAGCTAGGCATCCTACAAACCGCCGCTGAAAACTTGACCGCAGCTGCAACTGCCTACCGAGAAGCCCTGCGTATCGATCCTGATTTTGCTAATGCTCGCTACTCGTTAGCATTACTGCAGATTAATGATGGTGAATTAGATGCTGCTTTGACATCTTTGTTGTCGCTGCAGGCAGCAAACGCTGACAATGTAGAATTGCAGCAGCTTATTACATCGCTCCAAAATGGAACTCTTCCAGACATTAATGCAAACCCGTCGTCTGTCAGCGAGGTCGAACCAGTAGTATCAGAAGATAATGTCACATCACAGATAGCACCCGAATCAGACTTGTTGACTCCACTTAACACGGTGGGCTCTAGCGCCTCTACACCAGTACCTATGGGCTCAGAATCACAAGAATCAATTGGGTTACCTGAAGAACCGACAGCCACAGAATAATATATGGTCAGTCGCGCGTTCCATTTTATTTACCGTGAAATAAAAGGGCTGCATCAGGCAGCTTATGTATTGGCGCTGTTTGCGTTTGGGTCACAAATCTTGGCGATTGTGCGCGATCGCATGCTGGCGCACACCTTTGGGGCTGGGGCTGAGCTCGACCTGTACTACACCGCCTTTCGGATTCCTGACTTGTTGTTTGTGCTGTTTGCGTCGGTGCTGTCGATCTACGTACTGTTGCCATTTATCGAGAGGGCGACCATGACCGATACCAAGCGATCGATCTTGTCCCAGGTGTTCACTCTATTTTTGCTGGTGTATACCGGGCTGGCGGTGTTGCTGGCGATTGGAGCCCCGTGGTATGTGCCACATGTGTTTCCGGGCTACGCCGAGCAGTCTGCGACCTTGGCTATTTTGATCCAGATTCTACTGCTGCAACCACTCTTGCTGGGGATCTCCAGTATCTGTGGTGTGGTCACGCAGATGCATCACCGGTTCGTGCTCTATGCGATCAGTCCGCTGTTGTACAACCTGGGGATTATTTTCGGCTTGATCGCGCTGTACCCTTGGTTTGGTTTGCCAGGGTTGGTATCAGGGGTAGTGCTGGGTGCCGCCGGGCACGTGCTGGTGCAAATACCGTTTGTGCGCAATAGTCCGTTTGCATTTGCGGCGACCTTTGCGTTTGATTGGCCGCAAATGCGGCAAATGCTAGCGGTAGCATTGCCACGCGCGCTGACCTTGTCGCTCAATCAATTAGTATTGCTACTGTTTGTCAGTATCGCTACCACGATGACGGTTGGGTCCGTCGCGGTATTTCAATTCGCGTTTAATATTCAGTCGGTCCCACTCGTGATTATTGGTATGAGTTACTCGGTAGCGGCGTTCCCGACGCTGTCGCACTTGTATGCTGCGCGTAATCAAGTGGCTTTTAATAAACAGCTGATGACTGCGCTGCGTCACATTTTATTTTGGTCAATTCCGTTGATTGGGCTTATCATCGTGCTGCGGGCGCACGTGGTGCGGGTACTACTTGGTAGTGGGGCGTTCGACTGGAGCGACACACGACTGACAGCGGCCGTGTTGGCGATATTTGCAATCTCGCTGGCGGCCCAGGCGGCGCTACTTTTGATCATTCGCGCTTTTTACGCTGGCGGCAAGACGATGCTACCACTTTTCTATACTGTGCTCAGTAGCGCGGTGGCAGTGATGTTTGCTTATGTTGGCTTATGGTACTGGCGCCAGTCTGAGGTGCTGCAAGAAACCATTGCGGTATTATTTAGACTAGAGGCCGTACCCGGATCTGAGATTTTGGTACTAGCAATGGCGTTTACCCTCGGGCAGTTACTACAAATCATCCTGCTACTAGTACAAGCCAAATACACCTTTGCACTGTCAGTGCGCCCACTAGTTCGCTTACTGATGCACGCGTGTACGGCGTCTGCCGCTGGAGCCTTGATGGCGTATGGCGTTTTGCGGTTTGTGGTTGAGGGGGTCAATCAAGAGGTGTTGATCGGGATCGCCATGCAGGGTGCAGCGGCCGCAATTGCAGGTGGAGTGACCATTATCGTGGTGTATCATATACTGCGCACACGTGAGCTGACCGAAACCATTCAGTCCTTCCGCAAAAAAATATTCAAAACCGACGTGATCGCACCGCAGTAGTGGCCTGGTCACTATAACTTTTTCCTAAAATAGGGTAGAGTACAGGCACAAATTATGTCACAAAACATACGCAACTTTAGTATTATCGCGCACATCGATCACGGCAAAAGCACGTTGTCTGATCGCATGCTCGAAGAAACCAAAACCGTCGAAGTGCGCAAGATGCACGCCCAGATGCTCGATACCATGGAGCTAGAGCAAGAGCGGGGAATCACAATCAAAATGCAACCCGCGCGCATGGTGTACCAAAAAGACGGTACGCCGTATATTTTGAACCTGATCGACACACCAGGGCACATCGACTTTACCTACGAAGTGTCACGTGCTCTCAAGGCGGTCGAGGGGGTGCTGCTGCTAGTTGATAGTACGCAAGGCGTACAAGCCCAGACCCTCAGTGTGCTGCAAATGGCTAAAGACTTGGGGCTGAAAATCATCCCTGTACTGTCTAAGGTCGACGTTGCTCACGCTCGCATCGATGAAGTGTCAGACGAGATCATCAACCTACTCGGGTGCGAGAAGGGCGACATTTTGCAAGCATCAGGCAAAACTGGCCAAGGCGTACCAGAGCTGTTAAGTGCCATCTGCGAGCAAATCCCGCCACCAAAACCTAGTGTGATTGATGTCTACCGTGGGCTTATCTTTGATTTTCAATACGACAACCACCGCGGGATCATCGTCTATCAGCGCGTGTTCGATGGCTCGGTCAAAAAGGGTGACCAGCTGAAATTTGCGATCAGTGGCAAAGCCTTTCAAGCCCTCGAGGTAGGTATCTTGGCGCCGCAAGAAGTACCCAAAGACAGCCTCAGTGAAGGTGAGATCGGCTACATCGTGACCGGAATCAAAGAGCCAGGGGTGGCCTCGGTCGGAGACACCCTCACCTTTGCTAAGGGAGGTGGTGAGGCGCTGTCAGGCTACAAAGAAGCCAGCCCAGTGGTGTGGGCGTCGGTATTCCCTGAAAGCCAAGATGACTTTACGATGCTGCGCCAGGCACTCGAGCGGTTGAAATTATCTGATTCCTCACTTTCGTTTGAAGAAGAATCATCTGGTGTGCTCGGGCGTGGGTTCCGCTGTGGATTCCTCGGAATGCTTCATATGGAGATCATCACCGAAAGGTTGCGTCGTGAGTTCAATATAGACATCATCATCACCAGCCCATCTATTTCATACGAAGTCACCTGGGAGAGTGACGGGAAAGTCGAGCATATCTACGCCGCCACCAGGTTCCCAGATCACGGCGACAAGGTAACCGTGCGTGAGCCGTGGGTGCTAGGGCAGATCATTTTGCCGGGAGACTACATGGGTAATATCATGACTTTGCTATATGAGCACGAGGGCGCGGTCGTCGATACCGAGGTGTTTAGCGACGGGCGCACGTTGCTGGTGATCGAGATGCCTCTGCGCGAGCTGATGCGCGGCTTCTTTGATAAGCTCAAAAATGCATCCAGTGGCTACGCCTCGCTATCATACGAAATCGCCGAGATGCGCAATGCGACAGTGACCAGGCTCGATATCTTGGTAGCAGAGGAGGTCGTGCCAGCATTCTCGCGCGTAGTGGGGCTACTGCGCGCCGAAACCGACGCCAAAGCCATCACTGAAAAACTCTTCAAAACCCTGCCGCGCCGCCAATTTGACACCAAGTTGCAAGGCAAGGTAATGGGTAAGATCATCGCCACCAAAAAGCTCTCAGCGACCCGTAAAGACGTCACCGGGCACTTGTATGGTGGAGACGTATCGCGCAAGAACAAGCTGCTCGACAAGCAAAAGAAGGGGAAGAAGAAGGCGCTAGCAAGAGGGACAGGAAACGTCCAAATCCCACCAGATGTCTTTATGAAGATGATAAAAGATGATTAGCGAGAGCTAATCATTTTTTATCATCGTAGATTAAATGAAGAAACGAGCGTAGCGACTATTCTGAATTTAGTTCCGAATTTGCCCCTGACCTAGGGCAAATTCCTGGAACAAGGCACTCGAACTGTTGCTGAAAGCTGTATGTGTATCTGAATCATTCTCAAACGATCTAGGGTGTCGAAAGAGAAGGTTAAAAAAAGCGCCGTCAGGCGCTTTTTCTTTAATCGTGACTACACTGGTCCTGCACCACCCGAGTACGCAAATACCATACTAAGGATGATAATAACTGCAAAGGTAATCCATACCCATTTGATGGCTTTTTGGCCGCGTTTGTCGAAGAGGAAGCTCATAGGAAAAAGTTAGTGGTTAGTGCTAAAATACTAGCACATGTTGGACTTTTACCAAAAGCGCAAACTCCGCTCAATTCACAATTCCAGAATTACCCAGGGTGTTTTGGTTGTTGTGGCGATTGGTATGCTGTGGAATGCCTATGAGCGCTACTCGATCGCCGATGCGATGGGCGATAGGCGAGAGCTGATCGAGCAAGAGGCGGCGATACTTGAGGCGCGTAAAACGTCGCTCGAGGCGGAGGTGCAATACCTGCGCGACGAGCGGGGGATCGAAGCCGCTATGCGCCGTCAGTTCGATATTGCCTTGCCAGGTGAGGAAGTGGTTGTGATCCTTGAAGACGACACGATTGAAATCATCGAACCGCTATCGACCACCACTGTCACCGAATCAGGCTGGTGGCGCTGGTAGCTATTTGGCTCACTGACAGATTGCGGTATACTATGCGTATATAAACTAGTATCCCTAACAATCGTATATATGGAAAACGCCGTCACAATTTATAGTACTCCAGTGTGTCACTTTTGTGAGACAGCCAAAACTTTCTTTAAAGAAAACAACGTAGCATACACCGAGCACGACGTAGCTGCCGACGCCGACAAGCGCCAAGAAATGATCGACATCTCAGGCCAAATGGGAGTCCCAGTAATCCAAATCGGCCAAGATATTGTTATTGGGTTCGATGAAGATAAGCTGAAGGAGTTGTTGAAGGTGTAGTAACTAGAATGTAGGAAAAACTGACACAACTGTGTCAGTTTTTCGTTTGGTTATTGTGTTGTTGACTGTGATCTGTATACTGCGACTAGGTCAATAAGGGAGAAATTTATGATCCGCTTCTACGCAAAGCGCGTCTGGGGATTTCTCTGGCGCTATTCGTTCTTTCGGTTTATTTGTTTTCATGGACCTGCCGGAGCGCTCAACTACGGTATCGCCTTTAGCTTGTTCTGGTACTTTGATTTCAATATGTATGCAGCTACCATTGTTGGGCACATTGTGCATGTTTGCATCGCTTTCTTTTATGATCGAGATATAACCTACAGAGCAAAGGAAAAAAGAGGACTGCAGGCTTTTGGACAGTACTGGCTCAACGATCTAGTGTCGTTTTGTTCGATTTTACTCACTTTGTATGTTCTGATTGATCTGTATTCGGTACATCTTGTGCTAGCAGAGCGATTTGCCATCGACAACAAACAAGCCATAGTGTTGGTAAGGGCTGGTCCCGCAATGTTGGTTGGAACCTTACTAGCGTATGGTCTGAACAAAATCTGGACCTTCAACGAAACTACCAAACCCCCTACACTCAGTTGAATGTAGGGGGTTTTTA
>Ga0306898_1000632_pt1 | contig 13014 bp, 12 predicted proteins | sample AntRauMFilla1564_FD_190424 | JGI IMG/M metagenome (GOLD analysis project Ga0306898, IMG submission 190424) | Saline lake microbial communities from Rauer Islands, Antarctica - Metagenome Filla 1 #564 (v2) (version 2) | ecosystem: Environmental > Aquatic > Non-marine Saline and Alkaline > Saline ...
CGAGTTCTATCAGACGATCGTCAATCTCGCCGGGAACGAATGAGCCGTAGCGGCGGTTAACGGCTGAGGCGATCAGGAAGTCTGCAATCCTTGGGTTCTTAGGCAGAAGCGAGCCGTGTAAGTAGGTGCCAATCGCATTGTTGTAGCGAACGCCCTCTTGAGCGTCACGCGAGTTGTTGCCGGCGCCCTTAATGACCGTGGCAAGCGGCAAGGCGTTTTTGTCAAGAAAGGTTTGGCCGCTGTGATTTTCGTAGCCAATTATTTCATCAAAATCAGGCGAGGTAGTGATAATATTACCGATCAACCGTTCTTTCGTGGCGAAGGTTTCACAATCGAAGACAGAGATCCCCTTCATCTTGTGGTTTTTGCTAGTTTGAAAGAAGTGGCCAAACAACTGGTAAAGCCCGCAGACCATCAGCATCGGCGTTCCTTGGTTGGCCAGCTCTTTTAGGCGTGGGCCGATCGCCAGGAGATCGGCGTGAATGGCCTCCTGTCCACTATCTTGGCCACCACCACCAGTCAGGATGTCGATGTCGTCGGGCAGGGTATCGCCGACATTATATTCGGACACGACTGGTGTGTAGCCGTGCCACTCAAGACGTCGCACCAGAGCCAGTACGTTGCCATGGTCGCCGTAAATATTCATTTCTTTGGGATAAAGCTGTAGGATGTGAATTTCTCTACTCATGACACTACCTCGACGGTTGTTATTTTCGATAGCTCGCGCCGCAGAGCAAGCATAGCAGTATACGTACAATAAATGCGCTTTGGTGTGTCGGCGTGGTGAGAAATAAACGTACGCAGCGCTGCCGCAATGTCGGTATCAATTAGCTCGCTAGTGACATTCTCGTAGTGAAGGCGAACCGCCATGTCGTAGGCCCGGATACCACTGACAGCCGCCGCGCCGGCTGGTCGCAGGCTGGCAAAATCAACGTCCCATAGCCACGACATATCACGGCCGTCGGCGTAGTTATCGTTTATGGCAATCATGGTGGCGTAGCTTTTCGGAGAAAAAGACGACAAACCGAGGCGAAAGCCAGACGGGTTCTTCACCAGCACTAATTCGAGCGGCTGGCCACCGACCATAATCGTCTCACCGCGGCCAAAGGCAGGAGTCACCGTAGCGATGGCCGCAACCGCCACTTTTGAGTCAAATATATCGCCAAGTACCGACGCAGTCAGCCCAATTGCAGCTGCCGCATTCAAAATATTATAGACGCCATTGATTTTTAGCGGCGTTGTGAAGCTGTCTTTTCCGATAGAAAAGGTAGCTGATTTTTTGGTATGTGATTCAAGCACGACCGATGCCGCGGGGACGGTTGAGGCTTTTGCCGGGCCGCTCCGAAGTTCGTCATCGCTAGGGAAATCGCTGCGTAAATCTTCGCTGACACCAAAGTAGCTTACCTGGGCTTTGGTGGCAACAGCCAGTGCGCTGACTCGGGGGTCTTCACGGTTTAACACAACCGAATCGCTAGTGGATTCTACAATCCGAGATAATAGCTGGGCGGTAGCATCTATTTCACCGAACCTGTCGAGCTGGTCTCGCATAACGTTTAGAATCAGGCTGTGTTGTGGGGGGATGGCCTTCACAAACGGTACGGCGTGAGCTTCGTCGAGCTCTAGCACGGCGATATCGGCAGCCAGGCGACCACGCAGGTCTATCTCTGAGAGCAGGGCGGCCGCCACCCCGCGGGTAAAGTTGCTACCGGTGCGGTTGGTAAAGACGCGTAGGCCATGCGCCTCGAGTAGAGCCACCACCATCTTGGTGGTCGTAGTCTTACCGTTGGTGCCACTGACGACCACAACCCCGTGGGGCAGCTGGGCGAGCGTTTTCTTAATAAAGTCAGGATCGATTTTTTCAACAAAGAGGCCCGGCAAAGCTGAACCACCACCGCGCAGGCGGGCAATTGAGCGAACGGCTTTTCCAAAGATTACGACAAAGGGGTGAGGCATATAGCTCATTATATCGTATAATGAGGCTATGTTTTTGGTGGGTTTATTACAGTGGTGGTATGGCCGGGGTTGGCGAGGCCAACTTAGGGAGGCTGGCCGTCGTTTGGGAGCGACAATTGACTTCTTTTCGATTGGCCACCTACTGGCGACATTATTCGACCCGTTCCGCCAAATATCGGCTGGCAGGTTGCAAGGAACGGTCGGCGACCAATTGCGCGGCTTCCTCGATAAAACTATTTCGCGTGTCATTGGTGCGATTGTTCGGCTGTTTACTATCATTGCTGGCGTGATCTGTCTTGCGTTTCAGGTATTGTTTGAAGGATTGATTATCGGGTTCTGGTGGTTTCTGCCGTTGTTTCCAATCTTTGGATTCCTAATCTTTGCTGTAGGGTGGGTGCCATCGTGGCGCTAACATTGCTTAACCCTGATTCGCCCCGGGCCCATCGAGCCCGCTATGGCCATGCCCTGCGGCCATGGGTGTTTGTATTACAACTTAGCGCAGTCTCACTATTACTAGTGGGTGGAGCGTTGCTGGCCGTTCAGAGCCTGTTTGCATGGATATTCTTGGGGCTATGGGTAATTCCGGCTATGATCGCTGAATGGTACCAGCGCGAGCTAGCTAGCGTACCGCGTGAAACGGGCGCGGCAACAATTGATGGTATGCTCGATGCCGAAATATTGGCTATACTCCCCAAGTCCTTTTCGCCCAAAGAGCTGTCTCTATTGGTTGGTCAAACCGTCGGCGGCGGCTTCTTTGCGACCCGTTTTGGGGTGAGTGGCGGCTTTTTAGCAGAACTTGTGTCGGCTGATCGCAATGACATCGAGCCTGCGCTCGAAGAAATAGCGGAGCTATCGAAGGTAGTTGGTGGGCGAGTTAGCGCTGGTGTGGTGATGGTGGCGCTGCTACGGCAGGTCGCCGCCAAGCAAACACTACTGGGGCATCTGCAGTTGGAAGAAGATGATCTTATTCGCGGCATTCGTTGGTACCATGAGCTGACTGATAGGATTCAGCATCGCCGGGAGCACCCAAGGAAGAGTGGGGGAGTCGGGCGAGACTGGTCGTATGGTTGGATCCCAACACTTTCGCGTTATGGCCAGAACATTTCGACCGCCCAAGTGCTGAGCTCTCCGGTCCGCGAAGAAACAATTCAACAAGTTATTCGCCTACTTGATGGTGGTCGCGGTGCCATTGGGTTAGTGGGACAACTAGGTGTTGGAAAAACTGAGCTGGTCTTCGACCTCGCTAGCCGACTAATGGACGCTGACAGCGATGTGCCAAAGCAACTACTCTACAAACAACTCTTCCTGCTCGATGCCAGTCGTTTGGTCGCCGCCGCGACTGATGGCGGGATTGAGGAGTTGGTTGAAACAATTCTATCCGAGGCCTACAGCGCCAAAAACATCATCGTCTGCCTCGAGAATGCAGAGCTGTTCTTTGAAACCGGTGTTGGGTCAGTCGATATTAGCGCCCTTCTATTGCCGGTACTAGAGGCTGGTCGACTGCCCATCATTCTGACCATGGACGAGCAACGCTTCTTGCAAATTAGCAAACGATTACCGGCTCTAGCCCAAAGTATTCAAAAAGTAATGATTCATTCAACCAGTGAATCCGATACGATTAAGGTGTTAGAAGACGTGTTGCCCCGGCTTGAGCATAAATATTCGGTGACCTACATGTACCAAGCGCTGAAGGAGGCGCACACGCTAGGCAAGCGCTATATCTACGACGTGTCGATGCCCGGGCAAGCCGTGGCGCTACTCGAAGCTGCCGCCAGTACGTCGGAGCAAGGGTTGGTAACGTCCGCCTCGGTGCAACAGGCGGTTGAAGCGACCACCGGAGTCAAAACGGCAATGGTGAGTGACGACGATGAGCGCGAGACCCTGCTTAATTTAGAGCAGCGCATTCATGAGCGGATGATTGGCCAGAACAGGGCAGTCGAAGTAGTATCGAGCGCCCTGCGGAGGGCTCGAGCCGGTGTGCGCAGCCAATCGAGGCCAGTTGGGACGTTCTTATTCCTTGGCCCAACCGGGGTTGGTAAAACCGAGCTGGCTAAGTCACTGGCTGCCGTCTACTACGGTGGTGAAGATAAGTTAATTCGGCTCGACATGAACGAATTTGTATCGGCCGATGATGTTGCTCGCTTGATCGCCGATGGTACAAAGGACCCGCATAGCCTGACCGCCCAGGTGATGAAGCAACCGTTTAGCGTGGTGCTGCTCGATGAGATTGAAAAAGCCCACCCAATGGTGCTGACGACTTTACTGCAGCTGCTCGATGAAGGGATTTTACGTGATAGCCGAAACCGTGAGGTCAGTTTTAGGGATGCGATTGTGATTGGCACCAGTAATGCCAACGCCGACCGCATTCAAGAGTATCTACACCGCGGCTACGACCTTGAGCAGTTCGAAGAAGTCTTTAGCGAAGAACTAATGGCCAGCGGCATCTTCAAACCAGAGTTCTTGAACCGGTTTGATGAAATGATCGTGTTCCGTCCGCTCGAAAAGAGCGAGCTTCGCCAGGTGGTTGATCTTATCATGAACTCTCTGAACAAAAACCTAGAAACACAGAAGATTAGCGTGTCGCTATCCGAAGAGGCCCGAGATTACCTAGTTGATGCCGGCTACGACCCCAGGCTTGGTGCCCGCCCGATGCGTCGGGTGGTGCAACGCGCCGTCGAGAATACAGTTGCCAACATGTTGCTGTCCCGCGAGCTTGAAGCCGGCGGCTCGTTAGAGATAACCCTCGCGCAAGTCCAATCTATGTTGGACACAAAAAAACGAGCCGATACCATTTCTGAATCGACTCGTTCTTCATAATTTTGGGGCGAATGATGGGGATTGAACCCACTACCTCCTGAACCACAACCAGGCGCTCTAACCAAATGAGCTACATCCGCCACGCACAATGTATTGTAACAGATATGGGTGCGGTTGAAAATATGCTATAATGGCACAATCTGCGGGCGTCGTATAATGGCTAATATGTCTGCCTTCCAAGCAAACGATGAGAGTTCGATTCTCTCCGCCCGCACCAAAGAAAAAAGAGATCTTGTATCTCTTTTTTCTTTGGTATATGTGGATGCATTGAACTCTCTCCGCCCCACCAATATAACATCGTCACAAAGCTTCAATTTGCTATACTCAACTAATGACAGACAGCACAATCATCCACGGCGCTATCACACACGAGGGAGAAAATCCGCGGGAAGATTACTTATTCCGCGTCTCAATGAAGGCGGTTATTTTTAACGAAGACGGCCATGTTCTTGTGGTAAAGGAGACGGGACGAGATTGGTGGGATCTGCCTGGCGGTGGCATTGATCACGGAGAATCGATTAAACAAGCGCTGGCACGGGAACTGCACGAAGAAGTTTCGATGACAGGAGATTTTGACTATCGGGCCATCCTCGCTGCAGACCCACATTTCTTAAAAGCGAACAATCTATTTCAGATGCGGATAACTTTCTTAGTGACGCCAAAGAACCTTACTTTTAGCCCAGGTGAAGAAGCAGACGGGGTGATGTTTGTTGATCCAGCAACGTACGCATCGTCGGATCTGTTCAACGAACGAATGATTTTTGAATGTAGCCAATTAGCAAGGGAATAATAGTGACTGAACGCTTCTGTTTTGATGAATTTTATGGCGCCCCGCAATCTTTTAGCCAAACAACACCGCAAAAAACAAGCCAGCACCGAGTACCGTATTCACCATCGGGAACCAGGTGTATAGCTTGAACAACTGCTTATTAGTGGTAGTACGCAGCGATAGAATAATTAAGCTAAGGTAGACAATGCCGCCAACAATGGCTGGCCAGCCGATCAGACCGTAGCTCAAGCCGGCAGCCACAACGTATGCCAGACCACACAGCCATAGTGTCGGTTGACGCCCCAGGAGCGTCGCAACCGTTGCGGTGCGGGACGCCTTGTCGGCGGCAATGTCTGGTACTGCCGAATAGGCGTGCATAGCCATACACCACAAGGTAGCTGCAATAATTGCTATAACGGGCGGTAGTTGCCCAGACGCCGCCACGTAGACGGCAAAAGCAGGTGCGACGTAAAGAATATTAAATAGTGAATCAATGATTGGCCGGGCTTTGGCCCTAATCGGCGGCAACGAGTAACCAACACCAGTTATGATAAACACCAGTAGCCAGAGGTTGGCTGCTATGGGCAGCGACAATCCTAGGTATATCAAAAAAGGTAGATTAGTTACCACGATCAGCCAGACGATTGGGCGGACGCTTTTATCGGCAAGCAGCGACTCGTAGCCTTGTTTTTTGGCGTTAAGGCGGTCGGTTGCGCGGTCGAAGATATCATTTATGCCGTATATAAGCAGGTTGGCTGGGAGCGTCAGATAGAGGCCTAGTATCAAAAGCGTCGCGTCTGGCCAAGTACCAGCGGCCACTAATGCAATAACATACGGCCCGACCAAATAGACCCAGAAACGTGGCCGCGAAATAATTAACAATTGTTTGATAGTCATGTAGTACTATTATAGGATATGAAACTAAAAATAGTGATACCAGTCTTATTAGTTTTGGCAATTCTGGGCTTGTTCTTGGCTGTCATCCCGATGCAAGCCGAGCTGTGGTACATATCGGTGATTGCCATTTTGTTGTTTGGTGCCCCTGTGGTTATATATACCGTCCAATGGTTGGGGCTTTATAAAGGCCTAGCGCTTATCGGCGGACTCGGTATCTATGCTCTTTTAATCGAGACGCTCGCTATTCAGACTGGTGTGCCGTACGGACAGTTCAACTACGGTGGCCTGCTTGGCCCAAAACTGTTTGATTCGGTGCCGGTGACCGTGTTGTTGGCCTGGACGCCGTTGGTGCTAGGCGTGTTAGCTGTCTTGCCACCAATCGCACCGCTATGGAAGCGGGTTATCGTTGCAACGGTGAGCTTAGTAGTCGTCGACATGGTACTTGATCCGGCGGCAGTACACATCGGGTTTTGGGCTTGGGACGTGCCAGGGTTTTACTACGGCGTACCGCTTGTTAACTTTGCCGGCTGGGTATTGTCCGGCGGGATTGCATTCACGGCTATCATCTACCTTCAACATCGGTTCAAATGGCCGCCCCTACCACTAATGCTTGGCTGGAACCTGCTCGCCATCGTGTTTTTATGGACTACGGTCAACCTATTTGCCCTACAGCTGATTCCCGCAGTGCTTGGCTTGGTGGTCTGCGGACTGCTATATAAGCGGTTGATGACCAAGGTTACATAGAGTATACTTAGAGGATGAGCCCTAAGCAATCTAAAACAGCAATTATCATCGGCGGCGGTATTGGCGGCCTGGCGACGGCAGCGATGCTAGCCAAAGCCGGTTATAAAGTCACGCTTGTAGAAAAAAACCCTAAGCTCGGTGGCCGGGCTAACTTCTTTACCGCTAAAGGCTTCAGTTTCGACATGGGACCATCGTGGTACCTGATGCCCGATGTGTTTGAGCGCTTCTTTACGTTGATGGGCGAAAATGTTAACGACCATTTAACGCTACAGCGGCTAGACCCTTCGTATCGTATTGCCTTTCGTAATACCGACAAAGTCATCGACATGACCTCTAACGTCGAACGTGACAGTCAGACTTTCGAGACGCTAGAAGCTGGTAGTGGTAAAGCCCTGCGGACTTATCTAGAAAAATCCAAGTATCAGTACGATATTGCTATTAATTATTTTATGTACAAGAACTACGACTCGGTGTTTGACTTTATTAACAAAGAAACCATGATGGAAGGCCGCCGGCTGCACGTCTTTGAAAAGATGCATAATTATGTTTCTCGCTATTTTAAAACCGATATAACCCGAAAGATTATGGAATACCAACTGGTATTCTTGGGGTCATCGCCGTACGACACGCCGGCACTCTATAACATCATGAGCCACATCGACTTTAACATGGGCGTCTTTTATCCTAAAGGTGGTATTTATTCGATCATTACCGCACTCGAAAACATCGGTCGCAAGCATGGCGTCCAGTACCTGACGTCGTCACCGGCAGCTTCGATCACGACTCAGAATGGCCTTGCCACTGCGGTTGTGCTAGAAGATGGCCGGACGCTCAGCGCTGACTTAGTGGTGTCCAACGCCGACATTCACCATACTGAAATGAAGCTATTGCCAGCATCGGCCCGAAGCCACAGCGAGGCTTACTGGCAAAAACGAACATTGGCACCCTCGGCTTTTATTATGTACCTTGGTATTAAGGGTAAGATTCCGTCACTGGTTCACCACAATTTATCTTTTTGTGAGGACTGGAAGAAAAACTTTAGCGAAATATTCGACAACCCACAGTTGCCCGACGATCCTTCGTATTACGTCTGTGCACCAAGCGTGACAGACCCGTCGGTTGCGCCAAAAGGCCATGAGAACCTGTTCGTCTTGATCCCGGTTGCTTCGAACGTTATGCCGACAGATAGCGAACTAGAGGCCTACGGCGAAAAAATGCTGGCTTTAGTAGCTAAAGATTTCAAGATTCCTGATTTGAAAGAAAGAATTGTCTATCAGCGCAACTATACGTCCAAAGATTTCATTAGTGATTACAATGCCCTGGGAGGTTCAGCCCTTGGCCTCGCCCACACTATCAAGCAAACAGCTATCTTCCGGCCTAATAACGTCAGCCGCAAGCTAAAGAACCTGTATTACGTTGGGGCAAATACCAACCCAGGCATTGGTATGCCGATATGCCTAATCTCAGCAGAGTTAGCGTATAAACGGATTACTGGCGACAAATCGTCTGGGCCGCTTGCCAGTCTTTGAGCGGCTACGTCGAGCTCGGTGAAGCGCGTCAGGTTGAAGCCAGCCTAGACTATTAAGAGCACAAGCCCTACGCTCACGACTAGCAATATGATCAACTTAAATAATACGGCTGTTTCTTTAAAAATACGGTTACCCGAGATTATCGACCACATCACGCCAAAGCCTCTTTTCATGGTGAGGATGATTGAGGCGGGTGCGAATAGGTAAGCGAAGTTCTCTAAGACGCCAGCCACACCACCACTGATTGACTGGACGAGGGCTGGGGGGCTTTTCAGTAGGCGGAAGACATTTTCCTTATGGTAGAACTTAGCCATAAGACCAAAGAAGATGAGCATTATAAGATAAAAGAAAGTCTGTTCGGCCGCAACGGAGTTGAAATTGGTAATGTTGTATTTGTAGAGACTGATGGTGATCACCGAGATCACTGCGGTGGTGAGTACGAGGGCGATGCTTTTTCTGGACGTCCCGTTCCTATAAAGTAAGATGCACAATGCGACAATAATTATGGTTATTCCGGCAACCTGGGTTGAAGAAATTGTGTACATCAGCACTAAGTCAACGATGAGGAGGAGTGGGATGGTGGTGAGCCGTAGAAACGTAAAAGAGCTTCGGCTGAGGCTCACGATTGCCAGAATAGTGAGGTAGGCCTCAAGTATCTCGAGTACCATGCGGAGGCTAAACAGCGGAATGCTCTGAAGGTTAAATATAAACGGCGCCCCGGCTAGAACTAGGGCGCCCATGACAATGCCGCCAAAAAGGGTTGTCAGAAAGATGTTGGCATAAAGGCCTTGCTGCTTGCTCTGGATGCGGACCTTGCCGACGCTCTCAGAGACCTCTCGCAGCAAAGTAGAGATTGCCAAGAGGAGCAGGGCTAACATATGGGGCTATTATACACTAATTAAAATAGGCCCCGACGCCCCGACGCCACCCGAAAATGAACATTGGGGCTTAGGCCTAGGCCGCTCTACGGCGGATAATAATGACTCCAGTGAGCACCGTCGTCGCGATAAGGACCGCCCCGAGTAGCCCTGCCCCTTCTAGTAGTACATGCAGGGTGTTAAGAATAATGTAGAGCACTAGAGAGGTGACGAATAGCATGCGGTAGATGGTATTTACCAGGATAAGGGCACCGCTGATGATAATAAATGTGTTGCTAATAATGCGCAGAGCCTCGGGCTGACCGATTGCAACGTGCAGTACAATGTCAAGAAGGTTCACCAATAGTGTGAGATAGATGAGCGTGGTTAAACGATCTATCTTAGCCATAGCCTCAGTATACGCTATAATAGCCCAAGTGGTTACGACTACTCATTCGCCCCGGTAGCTCAGTTGGATAGAGCAGAGGACTTCTAAGCCTAAGGTCGCAGGTTCAAATCCTGCCCGGGGTACCAAACTGATTATGCTTAAAATAGAACTGTTAATTCGGTTCTATTTTTTATTGACCAGTTTGGAGATAGGAACCAAGCTATATGTCGTAAATCTTGTATTCGCAATTATGTAATGGTGCGAGGCGTCCATTACCAGAGTGGGGTAATTTGTTGGCGTAGGCGAAAATCGCTTGATGTACTCCTGCGTGTGAAACAAGAAGCACCGTTTTGTCAACGTACCTTTCTTTTAGCGCATCGAGGGCGCTGTAGACTCTTTTAAAAAATATATGTAAATCTTCACTATTTTTCAGTGAGACATTCTTGTCAAAATCAAATAAGTCATGCCAGACTTCTAGTGTAACGTAAGCTCCAATCCCTCTTTCTCTCCAGCTCTCGTCAATTTCAACACTAAGGTCGTGATACTGGTTCACGATTTGAGCTGTTTGACGCGCTCGTTTCAGTGGGGATGCGAGGATTGCTTCAAATGTCACTTCTCTTAGTTGTTCTGCTAAATTATAAGCTTGTTGGGTACCTACTTCATTGAGTGGTTCATCAACTTCGCCACGTATTGGGTCTGGGATAGAATCTGGATTAGCATCGGTATGTCCATGTCGTGCGAAGTATAGTTTCATAAGATAAATTATACAATAGATCCTATTTCAGTTCTAACTTTCACCAAAACGCTGTACCACACCATTTATTATAATTTGAATAAACTTATGAACGGCGTCGTTACTCATGACGACATGATAGCCAAAAAACGCTAACCCGGTATTTCTGCTACACTTTGGGTAAGCTTATTTAAAAGCAGGAGGTTATATGGAAGAAGAACATCGAAGTGTCGAAAAGAGAACAGCCGTGTCTGGTACTGTGATTGCACGACGAATCGTCTATTATGTCGGTGGGGTAATCATAGTTATTCTATTTGTGCGGCTACTGCTTCAACTTTTTGGGGCTAACCAGGGGGCTGACTTCGTCGGCTTCGTATATGCACTGAGCGCTACCTTTGTAGCTCCATTCTTCGGTATTTTTGGGCAGCCAACGTTTGGCCAATCCCAGTTTGAGACATCAACACTTGTCGCAATCGTTGTGTACACATTAGTGATGGTTGGAGTTGCTAAGCTCATTTCATTGGCTCAACCTCAACAAGAAGTTTAGTAAAAGGTTTACACGATGTTGGCGCCTTTTTTAGTAAAAAGTTGAACAGAAGCAAATGTTAGTTTCGGTTGGTTTCAATAGCCCAAGAAGCCATCTTTCTTAATTCGTGACGCAGAAATACCGTGATCGGTGAGTAGCTTGGTCGTTGAGCTAATAAACCGGGGACTGCCAGACACGTACAACCAAGCATCCGGGTGAGCGGCAATGGCTCCGTCGAGTTCCGTCTGAAAATCGACGGGGTTGGTGACGTAGCGGGTGACCGACGCGGCTTGTTCGGTCTCGGGCCGGTAGGTGTGACTGTCGCCTTCAACGTGAATCAGAACGGTGAGTCTGTCAGGTTGGTTTTTCGCTGCCCACAGTAGCATTGAACGGAACGGCGTAATGCCGATTCCTTGGGCCAGCATTATCGCCGGCTTGTCATCATCCGGAAATATAAAGTTGAGGTAAGGGCCTTGCATGCTCAACCTGTCGCCGGGCTTCATGGCCATCAGAGCTTTTTTAAATCGACTGTTTGAGCCAACGTGTGTCCCGACCTTGACGAGCTCTTCATCCGGTGAAGAGGCTAGAGAAAATGGGCGGGCGCCAGCCAGGCCGGGGAGTATGAATAGGCTGTGCTGGCCGGCGATATGCTTAATCGGCTTATTGGGCCGAAAAGAGAAGGTGTAGCTGTCGCCCTTTTCGAGAGTCTTCTCGACGAACTCGAGTTTGCTGCGGCGGAAGAAGTCAAATACGTGGCCAAACATATTAACCAGCTATGTCCCGTATGATAGAAATCTTGGCGCCAAGGCCATTGAGCCGTTCGGCGAGGTCTTCGTAGCCTCTGTTAATCGAATAAATATTGCGCAGGGTAGAAACGCCTGGTGCAGCCAGCATGGCCAACATAATGACCACGGCCGGGCGAAGGGCTGGTGGGGTGATGATTTCAGCTGGTTTCCATTTAGTAGGGCCGTCGATGTTGATACGGTGCGGGTCGATCAGCTGTACCGAGGCGTTGAGGCGAGTGAGTTCTGTAAGGTAGATGGCTCGGTTCTCGTAGACCCAGTCGTGAATCAGGGTGCGGCCTTTAGCCGTGGCGGCAATGACGGCAAAGAAGGGGAGGTTGTCTATGTTAAGGCCTGGGAACGGCATTGAGTGGATTTTGTCTGTCGATGCTTTGAGCTGGCTAACTTTTGTGGTCAGGTCGACCAGTCGGGTATGACCGTTGGCCGCCAGATATTCATCGGATATATCGTACTGAAAGCCCATGTTTTCGAGAAATTTTAGGTCAATTTCGAGGAATTCAATCGGGGCTCTTTTAATGGTAATTTCAGATTTGGTGACAATGGCAGCGGCAATAAAGCTCATAACCTCGATCGGGTCTTCGGCCGGCCAATATTCGACGTTTTTGTTGATGTCGGGCAGGCCACGGATGGTGAGGGTTGTTGTACCAATGCCGTCGACGACGACGCCAAGCTTTTGTAGATAAAAACAGAGGTCTTGCACCATGTAATTGGGACTGGCGTTGCGAATAATCGTCGTGCCTTCGTTGAGGGCAGCGGCCATGAGGATGTTTTCGGTGACGGTGTCGCCCCGTTCGGACAAGACAATCGCCCGAGCCGGTTGGATCGGTTTTGACTCAGCGTGGTAGCTGCCAGTCACGGTTTTGACAGTCAGGCCAAAGTATTCGAGCCCACTAAGGTGTGGTTCAACGGTTCGCTCACCGAGGGCGCAGCCTCCGGCGTAGGGAAGTTCGAACTGCTTGGCCCGGTGGAGCAGAGGACCGAGGAACATGATGATACTG
>Ga0306898_1000633_pt1 | contig 12955 bp, 7 predicted proteins | sample AntRauMFilla1564_FD_190424 | JGI IMG/M metagenome (GOLD analysis project Ga0306898, IMG submission 190424) | Saline lake microbial communities from Rauer Islands, Antarctica - Metagenome Filla 1 #564 (v2) (version 2) | ecosystem: Environmental > Aquatic > Non-marine Saline and Alkaline > Saline ...
TGCTCAAACTCTGCAGCTACCTATTGCCTCCCGCCTAATGATTCGGATTGGCCTTGAGATCTCAGGTAACGAGATTGAGCCCATTATCATTACTGGCCTTGATGCCTTATCTCGATCAGGAGATCTTGAGTCATGGAGAATGTTCGTCAATGATGCGTCTGCACTAGATGCCCTGTCACCAGAGACTCGACAGTATCTGAACGAAGGGCGCATCCTTAAACACCTTGCGTCTAACAACAGCCTAGATCAGTCTATGGCATTCAAGACACCAGAAGAACTACAGGCTATGCAGCAACAGCAGCAACAGCAACAGCAGGCCGCTGCAGAGGAAGAGGCTGCAATTAAGTCAGCACCTCAAGTAGCCAAAAACCAAGCAGGAGCATAAATGAGTCTAAGTGAAGCAGTACCAGCTAATACCAATGAGATGCCAGCAGCACCCGCCCCGGGTACTGCACCAGTAGCTGAGCCTGCAGTAGCACCAGTTGCTCCTGCAGAGGCTATTGCCCCAGCTGCAGTGCCTGAGGTGAAGCTACCTGAGCCTCCTGAAGTAGAGGCTTCTAAGGAAGCAGACGACGATCTACCCTATGAGCCTAGTGGCAATGAGTACATTGATAGTGTGCTCTCTCAGCTGCATGAGGGCGGAGTAGACTTTACTCAGGCGTTCGGTAAGTTCTCTGAAACTGGAGAAGAGGCCGACATTAATGTTGAGTACATGGAGTCCATTCTGGGCCGTGCCGCTACTCATGGCTTAATAGCTGGTGTTAAGGCAGAGAATCTAAAAATGGAAGGCGATGCAGCTAAACTTGCAGAGTCTATACACACTGCCTCTGGCAGTAAAGAGATGTGGGATGGCGTCTGCGAATGGATCGCGTCTGGTACATCAGGATTGAGCAAAGAAGGCTGGTCACAGTATAACGATATGCTGATGGCCGGTGGCGTTCAATCTGAACTAGCAGCAAAGGAGCTCTCAAAGATGTACCAGCATTCCCCCGGATTCACCCAGCCCGCCGCCATGGTGGAAGGTGATGCAACGGCTCAAGCTACAGGCATTGAGCCAATTTCCCGCCGCAATTATGCAGCGGAGTTAGATAAAGTCATCCGTACTAACGGTGAAAATAGTCCCGAAGCTCAGTTACTACATAAAAGGCGTGAAGCAGGAATGCGGAACGGTCAGTAATTTATTTGTGGAACTAAGAAGATAATAAATTAGGAGAACACTATGTCATACCCTACCGATTCTACTGGCCTGTCACGTTCCGGCCTTGAACTTGCCGCAGTCGGCTCAGCAACAACTGTACAACCCTTGCACATCGAACAGTACGGTGGAATGGTTGAAGGTACGTTTGCTAAGCAATCCTTCATGCGCTCTTATGTAATGATTAAGCCCATTCGTGGCACCGATACCGTAACCAACGACCGCATTGGTCAGGCTACTCTGCAGAAAGTCACCCCGGGCGTTCGCCCTGCGGCTTCTGTTGCCCAGTTCGACAACGTGAAAGTGAAGGTTGATACTATCGTATTGGCCCGTAACAACGTAGCACTGCTCGATGATTTCCAAGCGCATTACGCTGTTCGAGCTGAACTGGGTAAAGAGCACGGCAAGACCATCGGCAAGTTCTTCGATGAAGCGTTCATCATCCAGACCATTAAATCTGCGCTGATCGTAGCTGCTGCCGATAATCAGGATGTACAAACCGGCGAAACTGGCCTGCCCGATGGCTGGTCTGGTGGTACTCAGGTAACTCTGGGCACTGCAGGCGACGAGTCAGATCCTGACCTGCTGCAGAAAGCGATTGAGGATGTCTGTGAAGGCATTGAACTCAAAGACGTTGATCTGGACGGCGGTGTTATTTTGTGCGGCCCGACCGAGTACTACACCCTCCTGCGTAACGACCGGCTGATTAACAGCCAGTACAGCTTGGGCAATGGTGATTACTCTGAAGGTATGGTTCTGAAGTCCTGCGGCTTGCCGCTGGTTAAGACTAACCGTATCCCTAAGGCGGCTATCTCTGGTCACTTCCTGTCCAACACTGGCAACGGTAATGCCTATGACGTGACTGCAGCTGAAGCTAAGACCAAGGTTGTAGTAATGCTGCCTAAGGCGCTGCTTGCTGGCGAGACTATTCCACTGACCTCTAAAGTCTATTACATGGACTCAGAGCTGCAGTGGTTCATTGATTCATACCTGTCCTTTGGTGTGACTCCGAACCGTGCAGAGCATGCCGGTGTGGTACTGGCTGCGTAAGCTAGTATTGATTTGACTATCAGGGTCGTCCTTCGGGGCGGCCCTTTTTTCGTTTAGGAGCAGAAATTTTATGAACATCTCTGAACTTGAGGCTGTAAACCTTATGCGAGGTGCAGTAGGCAAAGCGCCTGTGAGCTCCCTAGATATTGCGAACCCAGATGTTATAGCAGCTAGGCAGCGTCTAAAAAATACCTCCCTAGAAGTGCAGGCAGTGAGCTGGTGGTTCAATACGGAAAAGACCGTTACGCTGGTGCCAAACACCGAGGGTGAGCTTATCATACCCGGACGCGCCCTTGAAGTACGGACGCACGATCCTTTCGCGTATTTGACTCTCAGGGGCAACAGACTATATAACCCCGTAAAGAACACATATACATTCACGGCTTCAGTAGAAGTAGATATGGTGGTGTACTTAGATTACACCGATCTTCCTTTTGTTGCAGCTAACTTTATTCAATACGATGCCGCACGTAAATTCCAAGCTGACTTTGATGGCGACCCTATTCGGGTACAGCAACTCAGACAAGATGCTCAGATGGCACGTATGGAACTCAAGCGCAGCGAGCAGCGGAACCGCAGAACAAATATGCTACTGGGCGCTGGCCCTGTTGCACTAAACGCCGGGATTAGGCCGTCCTCTGCATTCAGCGGCTCACGTAACCCATTTTACCCCGGAGGCTAATATGTCCAAGCGAGTAGACGGATCAATAGGTACACTGCTGCAGGGGATCTCTCAGCAGCCAGATAAGCTGAGGTTGCCCGGGCAGGTACAGGATCAGCTAAACATGACATCTGATCCGTTGCGTATGCTACACCGCAGACCTCCTACCCAATTCAAACGTAAGGTATCTGCGCCTGCAGTAGACCCATCTAAAATCTTTGTGCATTTCTACTCGCGTGGAGATACAGAGGAGTATCAGATCCTAGTGTATCCTAATGACGGCACTCCTGTTGTGTTTGATACGCAAGGACAAGAGTACACTGTTGAAGTGTCGGCTGCTATGCAGACTTACCTTAACACAGCTGACCCAAAGAAAAACCTTGGAGCGACTACTGTAGGCGACTACACGTTCTTTATAAACAAAGCAGTCACTGTCACAGGAACGTCTACAGGAGCCGACACATGGCCCTTAGACCAACCCTCTAGGGTAGCACTGGTTGCAGAGCAATACAGCCGCACATACACTGTGAAGGTGCTTGCTGACACCAGTGACGGCACAAAAGAAGCTACTGCTTCTACTACCAGCCCAGAAAGCACAGACACCAATGCGGAAAGCAATGTAAGTGCTAACGCCCTAGTATCTAATTTAGCAGGCACCCTTAATGGTAACGCTAACTTCTCGTCGTATTTTGATACAGCGGTACAAGGCAATGAGCTAGTAATCCTGCCTAAGTCTAATGTTGTAAAATATACAGTTGAAGTATCTGACACTACAGGAGGCGATGCCCTTGTTGTGTCTATTAGCAATGAAGTTACTGCACTGTCTAAGTTGCCAGCACGAGAAAAGGCTGGAGCAATCTACCGCATTGTAGGCGGCACCGATGATGCTGATGACTTCTACATGGAGTTCAGTGTGAACGAGGAAGCAACCAGCGGTGACTTGTACTTCCAGTCAGGCATTTGGATTGAGAGCCAATTCGGCACAGCTGTATTCGATCAGGCTACTATGCCTCATTTACTTATCCGAGGAGAGAACTTTGACTTCATCGGAGGTAGCGGCGGGGAAACAGTGGACACTGTACTTATCGACAAGTGGGCCGACAGGGCTGCAGGTGACGCAGAATCAAACAAGTTCCCTGATTTTGTTACTGCCCAGATTGTAGACATCGCAGTGTTTCAAGATCGTTTAGTGCTAGTGTACCCGGAAGGCATATCAATGTCAGTAACCCGGGACTACTTTAACTTCTTTAAGAAGACGGTAAGCACCCTGCTTGCTGATGCGCCCATTGGTTTAGCCTCTGCAGGCGTTCGAGTAAACCTATTGCGCTTTGCTCAGATCCAAGACAGAGATCTTATTCTATTCGCGGATCAGGCACAGTACACTGTCCCGGGTAACATAGCTATTACTCCAACTAACGCTACAATGACTGAGACTACTCAGTTCGTAATGCAGACTGAAGTACGGCCTGCAGCCTCAGGGCAGAACTTGTTCTTTGCGGTTAACTCAGGTGTGTTCTCTGGAGTACGTGAGTTCTATACAGACAGCGATCTGAACTCTAACAATGCTCGCCCTATCACAATCGCAGTAGATAAGTTGATTAAAGGAACTATCCGTTTAATGGAAAGCTCTACTAATATAAGCAAAATGATCTGCATGGGCTCTTCAGGAAGCGAAGCCTATATCTATGAGTACTTGTGGGAAGACAACGAGCGCCTGCAGTCGGCGTGGAGCCGGTGGGAGTTCAACCCTGACCGCTATATATTCAATGTGCATTTCACGCAAGAGAAGCTCTCTGTGCTGTCCTATGATGCCTCTACGAGTGAAGTGCATGTAGCACTCATGGACATCAGCCAAGACACTACACAGGAGTTCTTTGAAGGCGATATACTGATGGATCATAGAACGATTCTTGAGGACGTAGAAACCTCAGTCTCTGGGCTAGATCACCTCTCCTCAGAGGTAACAGATCTTATTGCAGTCCAAGGCCCCGGATGCCCGCAACCCGGAATGCCTGCAAGGATAGCAAGCTGGGACGGTGACACTGTAACCTTCAGTATTAACTACAGTGGAGGAACTGTATACATTGGTGAAAAGTTCCTGAGCTCAGTTACTCCTACTAGAGTGTTTGTTAAAGATGCAGACAATCAAGCTATTACAACTTCACAGCTAACCATCGGTTCAATGTACATTAATTTCATTGACGCTGGAGATTTTAATGTTGATGTAATTGCTGACTACAACTACACTGCACGGAATGCAGGCAGAATACTTGGGCGGGTAAGCTCCACAATAGGCGACTTTAAACTTACCTCAGGCTCATTTGAGGTGCCTGTTCGTGCGAAGACTGATCGCTCTCGCATAAACATTAGAACAGACTCAGCTTACCCTTTCACTGTTTCTGACATTGAATGGGACGGGCAGTTCTACAAGCGCGGTAAGCGCATTACACGACCGGGAGGTTAACATGGCTGCACTAATGCTCGCCGGTATGGCGCTGCAGGGCTTTCTAGGATACGAGCAAGCTAAGCAAGAAGCGAAGATGAATAACATCTTAGGTAGACACAAGCAGAAGATCCAAGAGCAGAACAACGCTGCTGCTAGGTCTGCTGGGGATGATAAACAGACAGTAACTACGCTGAACATTCGGCGCTCAATGCAGAACTATATCAACGCTGATGCCAGTATAGATGTAGCAAAGATGAGATCTCGTTCTGAGTCCATCGTTAATGCTGCAGCTGGAGGTACAGCAGGGCTGTCTGTGAACGATTCAATTATGGACATCGAACGCAACGCAGCGAGGGCTGAAGCCGGTGAAAGAGATACACTACAGCACACTGTTAGCGAGCTGCAGAGAAGCCGCAGGCAGATTGAGGCAGAGGTTCAGTCCCGTACAAGCAACAACTTGTTCATTCCCTCAGAAGCTCCTAGTGCTTTCAGTGCTGCTCTTGGCACAGGCATGCGTATGGGGGCCTCCACTTACGGAAAGTCATGGGACGGAGAAAGCCTTAAAGGGCTCTTTGGCTCAGGTGCTGCCCCAATCGACCAGACAGCAAGAATCGCATACCAACGCTAATGTGCACAAGGAGAACAGTATGGCAGAACCTATTCAGCGCGGAGGAGTCCGCGATCGTAACGCAGAAAGAGCAGCCGTCACTGAGCGGAACCAGCAGCTACAGCAAGTAGACTCATTCGCACCTCAGCAGAGCGTCATCTTTGGTGACACCTCTGTAAAGGGCTCCCCGCTTCTGAATGGACTAGCCAAGTTCGCAACAGACCGGGGAGCTATTGAGTTCGAGAAGCAACAGAAGGCAGCGTTCCTAGAAGGCCAGCAGTTACAAGCAGCTGGTGCAGAGATGGCCGATGGCCTTGCCCCGCCTACCCGTAGAGGGTATAAGGCAATGCAGGCTAAGCTGGCGGTAGATAGCTGGTATGAGGTATCCAAAAATAAGATTCCCGGAGAAGACAATGATGTTACCTTCGATGAATACGCTAAGCAAACAGGCGCGAGTATCAAGGGACTGCTTACAGGTGATCGTGAGCTAGATGCCATGATAACAGAGGCAGCAGTTCCGCTAGTCTCTGAGCTCGGCAGGTTCCAAGCTAACGCAAACGTGAAGCGCCGTAGAGCTGATGCCATAGATCAAAGCACTGTAGACATAACAAACAGTGTACGGGCTATGCAGGACGCTAAGCAATCAGGCGACATCAAGGGAGAGGCTGCTGCCAGAGAGCGGCTAGGCGCATCCCTGTCCCTGCCTGTGATTGTAGATCCTGAGCTTCGTCAACAGACGTATGCTGACCTTGCTGCACTGACCCTAGATATGGGCGATCCTACGGTGCTGAACTATGCCAGAGCACAGGGGATTGGTTTCAATGTAGACCAAGAGAAGTCCCTGCTATCTGCTAAGGCACGTTACACTGCAGCTGAAAACACTAAGCTGGACACCCTTTACCAGAATGATCTAGGCGATTTTGAGACTACTGCTATTTCCTCGGGCACCCTTGAGGGCTTCCGCGCAGAGTCTGCTAAGTTTCAAGGCCAGTACCCTACTAAGAAAAGCAATGCGTACTACGCTACACTTGAACGTAAGTGGAAAGCTGCTAAAGGATCTCAGGCTGTAGAGAAATCGTATAACCAAGATTATCGTGAAGGTAAGCTGGCCTCAGTTCCGGGCTTGTCTAATAGCGATGTCCAAGCTACTATGCGAAGTGTAGAGGCTGAGATTGATTCTAACCCAAACCTCAGTGACTCTGATAAGCAGGAACAGAAGCTAAAAATCTTTGTAGACAACAATCTTGTGCAGGATGATAAAAAGACCCGATGGAATGCTGGCATGACCAGTGCCGTTAATGACAAGGGCTTGCTTGATCCAGCATTTGAAACTGCATACAATGAGTTCACTGAGTTCAATGCAGCTAACCCAGATCTGGCAATGCAGCACTTGAGCACCAACAATAGGCTGAAGTTTAAAAGCATCCAGCCACTTGTACAGTACGGTGGTATGGAACTAAGAGATGCAGCCGTTCAGGTAGAAACGAGTAAGCAGAACTACAAAGACCTCACACCTGATGAAAAGACAGAGCTGAAGAATGAAGTAGATGATGCCATGGATACAGCAATTGGCAAGGGCTTCTTTAACTTTCGCTCATGGACTGACGCAGTTGGTGCAACTACCGCTATCCGAAATGAAAGTATGGTCAGAGAGAGAATGACTCGCTTGGCTAAATCCTTTATGGACACAGGGTACACTGATCCAGCCGGTGCTGCAGAGACTGCCCGCATTAAGATCATGGAAACACATGAGCAGGTAGGAGACTCCCTTGTGTACAACGGTGGGAAACCTCTTGCTGAACAGATGCAGGTAGCGCAGTCTGACGTAGCTGAAGCCATTGAATACCAGAAGCAGGGTATCATGGAAGCTAACCCAGACTTTGATGAAGGCAATCTGGTATTGCTGGGTGATCCCCGGGGCAATGCCCTGATGTTTGGTAACATGAACGAGAACGGTGTTATTGTTGAGATGGTAAGTACTGACCTTGCTGCTGCAGGCGCTGCATTCCACAAGGATGTAGTTGAACCGAGAGATGCTTTACAAAAGCTGGATATGTCAGCAGCTGCTACCTTGCGCCAGCGAGAGCAGCGTAGGTTAGAAGAGGCTGTGAACTCAGACATCTACACGGAGAGTGAGTTCAATGCAGCTAACTCTAACTGGCTCGGTAAGTTTGTTATGGAGCAGCGCGTTAAGCCTACCCTTGATACAGATATTGGAATGCTGAAGGACACTCTCAGGACTGCAATTATTGAGGAAGAGGGGCTAGAGGCTAAGCTGTCTGCTGGTGGTATTCAGCGTACTCAGGCTGAGCAGGTTATTGCTAAGCGTATTGAGGAAGGTGTTAACCTTGCTCGTGATAAAGACAGTCTTGTTCGTCGTGGTATCCAACAGAAAGAAATGGATGACAACGGCATCGAGACTATTGAGGAACACGAGACTTGGAGACAGGCCAGAGCTGCTACCAAAGACCAGAAGACTGAAGCCCAGAGAAACATGATCCGGGAAGGAAAGCTAGATGAGTACGAGCGCAGTAAGTACCCTGAGCTGCCCGACACTCCTGATACAACCTCGCAGGAGACTTTTGTAGCAGATGCCCTTAACGTAACCCGTAAGATTCTTGCGTACACTGGGATCTATCCTGAAGTGGCTGCTGCGATGTCTGTACAAGAGACTGGGTTTGGTGACAGTGTTGAAGGCAATAACTACTTTGGCATTAAAGGAAAGGGACAGACCTTTATGACTAAGGAAGAAATAGACGGTGAGCTAGTTCCGCAGATGGATGAGTTCAAGGTATTCGGAAGCTACGTAGAAGCGGTACAAGGCTTGCGTGAGTTCCTCTATACCAATCCCCGGTACAAAGCTGCCCTAGAAGCTGCCAGCCCGCAAGAGCAGGCTAAGGCTCTTCAGGAGGCAGGCTATGCTACCGACTCAGGCTATGCAGATAAACTGATTAACATTATGTCGCAGCCGCGATTCGATCAATAAATGTAGCAACGTACCAATTAAATAAGGAGGCTCTATGCCTGATGTAACAGAGAATACTGCACCCGCTGCAGAACCTAATGCAGAGGCATTGGCACCTTCTTGGATGAAACGGTACAGCACAGTTCGATTGGAAGAGGAGTCCCCGGATGTAGCAGCTACGTTCGGGGCCGCTTTCCGCAGAGAGAACTTAGCCTATAATGTGATTGATGCCATGACCTCAGATAAGCCCGGGGCCGTGGATATGAATTACTCTTTCCAAGAAAACAAGACGGATCTCCTGAAAGATATTCCAGAAGAATACCACATGGACATCGCAATGGAGGCGTCACTTGCTGACGCTAACTACACACGCGATAAAGTTATTTCTGATATGAATGACAGGGACATTATTGCACAGTCCGGCTTTACCGGCATCAGTGCAAGCGTAGCCGCTGCTCTATTTAGCCCAGAGAACTTTATCCCCTTCGTTAATGGCGCAGGCTGGGTTAACAAATCTAGCCGTGCAGTTAACGCTTTACGCTTAGGCACAGCTACCGCTGCATTGTCTGGGGGTAGCGAGACTATTCTTGCAGCGCACGATTATACTAAAGATGGTGAAGACATCCTGTATGCCGCCAGCTTTGGCTTCATCCTCGGTGGTGCCGTAGGCGCTGTTCTGAAGCCCGGTGCCAGAGCAGCTACAGCAGCTGATGATGTTGCTGAAGGTGCAGGGGATACAGGTACAGTCACTAGACCGTCTAGGAACACCACAGATGACGGTGCAGAGATAGCTGATACGTTCGGCCCTCCTGCTCCTGTAACACGCAGCAGGGACGTTCTAGTGAGCTCAGGGCTCAAGGCTGAGCGCAGAGGTGGCCCTATTAACATAGCGGCTAGAACTGAGGCAGAGGAAGTCCTTGAGTCTTTCCCTAACCTTGACACTGTAAGCAATGCTAAACGCAAACGCACACAAGAAGATGTGTCCCGGGCAATGTCTCGATTAGATCCGGAAGAGAACGTAGGGTCTGACGTTGCTGAGCAGCTTGAGAAAGCCTACAAGTTCTCTGGGATTGAGCCCCGGGGCACTAAGACGCTTACAGTAGAAGATCGCGTAGCGGGATCGTGGGATCAGCTGCAGGGAGACTTCAAGGCTGCCAGTGCTAAGCTCAGGGCTGATATGGATAATGAGCTCGTAGATGATGTAATCCGTGGAGCAGATGACAGTGTAGGTGCAATGCGTAACCGCAATGTGGAAGCCCAGATTGTAGACACCACAGGCTCAGAAGACGACATCATTGATGCTGCTAATAACTGGGAGAAGACTGAGCGTATCAGCGGTAGACTTGCTGAGGATATGACAAACACTGTAGCTAAAGCAAACAAGATCACAGCATCCGACTACACCCGCTTAATTAATCACCCCTCTTCAGTTGTACGTAAGCTGGCTAAGGATCTGCTTGAGGGCGGCACAGGTACGCTAGGCAGAACCAATACGGCTGCTATGTACAAAGATATGTACGAGCGGAGGATTCTTTCTACGGGTATCATCCCCTTGAATGAACAAGCTGCACAGTGGGCTAAAGCAGCAGGGTACAATATGTTCAAGCGCACATTCCACACGGAGGCCCGGACTAAGTTCGACCGTATGGTACGTGAAGTAATGGAAGGCAGGACTACTGGTGTTGAGTCCAGAATCACAGACCCACACGTTATTGAGGCAGCTGACCGCTTAGATGATATGTTTGCTGAAGCACTGAACATCGGTAAGAAGGCTGGTGTAGAGTCCCTACAAGAGATTCCTACACGCAAGGGCTATGTCCCTCTGCAATGGCAAGGCACGTCTATTCTAAGAATGGGCTCAGCCCCTGCACGTCAGCTTATTAGCCGAGGTTATCAGTCAGTAGGCATCCCTAAAGAGATGGCAGATGAGATTGCTGCAGCTGTAGTTAAGCGAGCCCTTGATGGTACTGCCGGCGTAGACACAAACATTGCTGGCCTACTAAAGAAGGATCAGCGGGGACAGCTACGCACTGCACTTGAGCGTATGGGAATTGAAGACGGCCAGATCAACGGCATGATGCGAGTTCTTGATGCTAAGGAAGCTAAGTCTGGGCCGAGCTTTACTAAGGGCAGAACTAAGATCGACCTAAACATTAGTTCCGGGGGATACTCTCTGCTGGATCTTGTGGACAACGATCTGAATGCTATCGCCTCTAAGTATGCACGGGAGATCTCAGGCCGAGCAGGCATGGCCCGTAAGGGATTCACTAACGAGACTATCTGGAACACTTGGAAGTCTGCGGCCCTTAAAGATAATGCTCGGGTTAAGACCTTAGGAGATGGTGATGACGGCCTCTCTGAGCATCTTGACGACATCAAATCCTATTTCACTGCTACACCTATTGCTGGCGGTATTAACAAGAACGCACGTAGGTTCCAGCAGCTTGCTACAATTACATCTTTGGGTATGGTTGGTGCAGCACAGCTGGCAGAGCTCGGAACTGTTGTTGGCCGACTCGGCCTTAAATCAGCAGCTAAGAATCTCCCGGCTGTTGGTGACATCGTAACACTTGCCCGTAAAGCTAACAAAAGCAATACTGTAATAGATGAGCTCAGACCAATTCTAGGTGACTTTGATTATGACCACTTGCTGTTCAGACCTGACGTTGTTATTGATGACAGGATTTCAGGATCAGTAGACATCGGCACCTTTGGTAAATTACTTGATAACGGGCTTGGTAAGGGCAGTGTAGCTCTAGGCTATGCCAGCGGCATGAATACAGTCCGGCACTTTGAGCACCGCATGGCTGCAAAGATGATGATTAATAAGTTCGCTGACCTTGCTGTGCATCCAGAGAAGATAGCTAAATCGCTGGCTCGTATGGAAGACATCGGCATTGATGCAGCGTACCTAGAGAAGATCATTAAGCAGATCAACAAAGGTGTAGCCAACGGCGATACTGTGTTTGATGCTAATGGCACCCTGAGTAAGCTGGGTATCCAGAAGTGGCCTGAAGATGTTGCTGAGCAGTTCGCTATTGGTATTAACCGGCACACCTCTCAGGTAGTGCAGCGGCAGCTCTCAGGTGAGACATCTAACTGGATGCACAAGACGGTAGGCTCACTGCTAACGCAGTTCAGGCACTTCCCTATTGTGGCCTTCGAGAAGCAGCTACTACGGAACATCAAGTACCACGATCAGGCAACCATGAGCACACTGTTGTATGGCTTCGCTGTATCGTATGGTGTTCAGAACATCAAGGCTGCCATGAGTAGCCGTGAGCTGGAGCAAGAGGATCTAATTAAGCAGAGTGTTAACTACATGGCGATGGTTTCAATTGCGCCTGAGGTGGGCACATTGCTTAACCAGATGGGCCTTGCTCCTGATGCACTTAATACACGGAAGCTAGGGCATACTGGCTCGCGGGCAGATGAGTTCGATATTGTAGACTTTATACCTGCAGCGGGACAAGTGAATAAGTTGTTCAAGGCAGCGTCCCTTCCGGGTAAGCTGATGTCAGGTGATGCGTCTAACGCAGACATACGAGCTGCGTGGATGGCACTTCCGCTTAGCACAACCTTAGCTAACAAGCTGCTTATGGAAGCTATGCTAGAAGATTAACCGGGGCTGTAAGGCCCCTTTACAACGGAGAGCCTTATGGCATTTTCAATCAATACTCCCATTGGTGACGGCAGTACTACTCAGTTTGCTGTGAACTTCGTCAATGGGATATTCTCTCGGGATAACGTAACAGTGTTTGTAGACGGCGAGGTAGATGGTCTAGGTGATCCTGTACCTCGGGCATTTACTTGGCTGAGTGACGGCCTTATTGAGCTGTCTGGTGCAGCACCTGCTGCTGGAGTAGTAATCCGTATCCGGCGTATCATGTTTAAAGATGCGCCTATTGTAGATTATGAAGACGGCGAAATTCTAATTGAGGCTACACTAGATAAAAGTAACGATCAGCTAATTAACTTGATACAAGAGATGCTAGATGGCTTCGGCTTTGAGAACATTCAGACAGACATTA
>Ga0306898_1000636_pt1 | contig 12927 bp, 13 predicted proteins | sample AntRauMFilla1564_FD_190424 | JGI IMG/M metagenome (GOLD analysis project Ga0306898, IMG submission 190424) | Saline lake microbial communities from Rauer Islands, Antarctica - Metagenome Filla 1 #564 (v2) (version 2) | ecosystem: Environmental > Aquatic > Non-marine Saline and Alkaline > Saline ...
GGTGCCTCCTCGCACATGGTGGGTCTTACCATCCCACTTCACCCTGGGGATTGGCGCAACGCGCGGCCAAAGCTCTACTAGTTTTGGGGAGTGAATTCCCTTATACGTTTTATTACCGGCGCGAAAACCTCCTGGGTTACTCTCCTCATCGGGCTCATTTTTGCGGTGCTGTCATTCACGGTGTTTGCCGCTGAATCCTCTGACGCCCCGCCCACCACCGGTTTGCCCGATGATTCCGAAGTGGTGCTAGTGGAAGAGGCGCTCGCTGCGATGCCTAACTCCGAGGGGACTGCGGCGGTCATTGTTTTTGCCAAAGATTCGGGTGAGTTCACCAACGACGATCTGGTCTGGTTGCAGGGCGAGTTTGACCCGGTGGCGCAGATGCTCTCCGGCGGAGCCAACGAAAAGTTTCTCCCCTACACGAACGTCGAGATCATGGGCGAGGCTTTCGTTCCCCCAGCGACCGTGTCGCAGGACAACACGACCGCCGTCATTACGGTTCCCCTCGATGTGATTGACGAGATTAGTCCGCGCGGTGAGCGCATTGCAGAAATGCGCGCACTGGCGATGGAAGATCTCCCCTCGGGCATTACCACCTACGTGACCGGCCCCGAAGGCTTTCAAGTTGACCTTGCGGGGGTGTTTGAGGGAGCAAACTTCGTTCTTTTGGGCGCCACCGTCATCATCGTTATTTTGCTGCTGCTGATTACCTACCGCAGCCCCACGCTCTGGATCGTCCCTCTCCTGGTGGTGGGGACAGCCGATTTGATGGCCGGCCAAATCGGACGAAACGTCGCAGGGTGGTTTGGCATTACCCCCGATGGTTCTGTCGTGGGGATTCTCTCCGTCCTGGTCTTTGGTGCGGGAACGAACTATGCCCTTTTGCTTATTGCTCGCTATAGGGAAGAGCTTTTGCGGATAGAAGACCGCCACGAAGCCATGGCCACGGCGCTGAAAGGCGCCGCTCCCGCCATTTTGGCCTCCGGCGGGACGGTGGCGCTCGCGCTGTTGACCCTGTCACTGGCGGAGCTTGGAGTAACCCGGGCACTCGGCCTCGTCTGTGCCACAGGCATAGTGGTGGCCATGATTGCGGCACTGGGTGTTCTTCCCGCAGCGATTGTGGTATTTGGTCGCGGACTCTTCTGGCCTTTTGTTCCCCGCTTTGGTGGTGTCAACAAGTCTGAAACCGGCTGGTGGGCAAAGCTTGGAACGGGTGTCAGCAAGCGGCCCATCACCGTTGCCGTGGCCGGTGTCGCCGTGTTGGGAGCCCTTGCTGTGGGTTCCACAGGTATCTCCATTGGTCTTCCCGAAACTGAGCAGTTTCGGGTGAAGCCAGAAGCCGTGTTGGGTATCGAAGTGCTCGGCGAAGCGTTCCCCGCGGGGGAAAGCTCCCCCACGCAAGTTGTCGCCAATAACGATTTCGCCAACGATGTTGTCAACGCCGCGCTCACCCTTAATGTGGTGGCCTCGGCCGAGGTGGTCAACTTTAATGACGACGTGTCCCGCATCGATGTGGTTCTCGATGCGGAGGGTGGCAGCGAGGAAGCCTACGGGGCGATTACTGATCTTCGCGAGGCCGTCCAGGGAGTCGCCGGAGCGAACGCTCTGGTCGGTGGTGATGATGCAACCCGGTTAGCAGTGAAGGAAGCGTATGAGCGCGACCAGCTGATCGTGATCCCTCTGATTCTGATTCTCGTGTTCATCGTTCTGGTGTTACTCCTGCGCGCCATTTTGGCGCCTATCCTGTTGCTCTCCAGTGTTGTGCTGTCCTTCTTCTCTGCGATTGGGGCCTCATGGCTGCTCTTTGAGAACGTCTTTGGAATGTCAGGGCTTGACTTCAGTGTCTTCCTGTATTCCTTCCTGTTCCTGGTGGCACTGGGTGTGGATTACAACATTTTCTTGGTCTCCAGGGCCCGTGAAGAATCCGCGGCGCTTGCGGGCAAGGTGAGGCAACCGACCAAGCAGGGCATGATTAGAGCCCTTGGCGCAACCGGTGGGGTGATTACCAGTGCGGGAATCTTGTTGGCTGCGGTGTTCGCCGTACTGGGTGTTCTTCCCCTTATTGCGTTGTTCCAGGTTGGCATCATCGTCGGTATTGGTGTGTTAATTGACACTCTGCTGGTGCGAACCGTCGTGGTCCCTGCCACAGCCTTTATTGCCGGCGATGCCTTTTGGTGGCCGCGGAAAAAGTTGACGGCCAGTAAGTTCGGTGGATAAGCGACAACTCCCTCCGCTTCACGCACGCCCTGGCGAGCTTCACCCCGCGAGGAGACTCCCGGGCTACGGCGTCAGGATCAGTTTGCCCGATGTCTTGCGCGCAGCCAGGTCGCTGTGGGCCTCTGAGGCCTTTGCAAGGGGATAGGTGCCAGCGAGGTGGAGTTGCAGTTCGCCCGAAGCGAGTGCGCCAAGGACGTCGGATGCCCTCCATCGCAACTCCTCTGGGGTTTGCGTGTAATGGGTGAGGCTTGGCCGAGTCAGCATCAGAGAACCGCCCTGGTTCAGAAGCTGAGGATTAAAAGAGTCCACGGGGCCACTGGATTGGCCAAAAAGAGCCAGCATGCCGCGAGGCTTCAAGCTTGCCAGACTGCCAAAAAAGGTGTCCTTTCCGACGCCGTCATACGCCACAGCAACACCTGCGCCCCCCGTCAGCTCTCTCACTGTTTTGGCTACATCATCGCGGTCGTATCGAACAACGTGAGTCGCGCCAGCCCGTCTGGCCGCCTGTTCTTTTGCTTGCGTGGAGACCGTGCCAATCACGGTGCCACCGCGCGCAGAAATCATCTGGCACAGCAGCAGTCCCACCCCGCCTGCGGCGGCATGGACCAGTGCGGTGTCACCGGGAGCAATCGCATAGACGCTGGTGACCAAATAGTGCGCGGTCATCCCCTGCAACATGGCACCTGCCGCAACGGTGGCGCTGATGCCCTCGGGAACCATGACGGCGGTGGAGGCAGCAAGGCTGATTCGCTCGGCATAGCTGCCGAGGTGTCCGGCCCACGCCACCGTGTCGCCCGCCTGGAAATCTGTGACGGCGGACCCCACAGCAACGACCGTGCCACTGCCCTCTAACCCGGGTGTGTAGGGCAAGGGCATGGGGTAGACACCTGTGCGCTGGTAGATATCGATGAAATTCACTCCGGCGGCGATGACCTCAACCAGGAGGTCGCCATCGCCGCAGGTGGGCTCCGGGACATCGTGAAGCTGGAGAACATCGGGACCACCGTGGTGGTCAACCACAATTGCTTTCATCTTCTTACGGTAGTGCCTGGTTTGTGCGCTGGAAAGGTTTTCTGTGAGGTTTTTGGTGGGAATGGGTCCCCATCATCGCGGGGCTGTCCCGGCGAGCGCCGAAACGAGCGGGCCGGTCGTTTCGGCACGCGTGGCAGTGCAGGCCCGGTGATTCCTCGCGTCATTGCTCTGGGTGCTATCGGGGGAGATTGTGGCGCCCATCCCCCTCCTTCCGCCATTCTTAGTCTGCGCGAGCAGGGCTGGGCGCTCGCGGTGGGGGCTTAGGGCGTCTCGGCGAAGAGCGCCCGAACCAACGTCTTGGCGTCCTCGGGGCCATGGGCGGCAAGTGCGACCCGAGCGGCCTCTGCGGCCTGCGTTGCGGTTACTGAACTCAGGGCGTCATGGACGTCAGTGACCGCACTGGGGGCAACACTGAGGGAGCCAATCCCTAATCCGGCAAAAACAATCGCAAGCAGCGGGTCGGCGGCGCTTTCTCCACACACCCCGACGGGAATGTCCAGTGTCACTGCGTGGTCAGCAATCAGCTTGACGTTTCGTAAAAGCCCTGGTTGCCAAGGGTTGTTGAACTCTCCGAGCTGGGGGTGCATGCGGTCTGCGGCGAAAAGATATTGGGAAAGATCGTTCGTGCCAATGCTGAGGAAACTGATCATCCCAGCCAGGTCGGGAAGAACAGAAATTATCGCAGGGGTCTCAATCATGATTCCGACTTGGCGAATCCCCGCGGCGGAACACATCTGGGCAAAAGTGGCGACTTCTGCGATGGTTGAGACCATCGGTGCCATGACCCCCACATCGCGGCCGGTTTCGTCGATAGCTTGTGCGATAGCGGTTAACTGTGAGGCAAGAAAAACCTCATGGTCAACGTGCAGTCGGAAACCGCGCATGCCCAGTGCGGGGTTTTCTTCGTCCTCGATGCGTAGAAAGGGAATGGGTTTGTCGCTCCCGGCATCTATGGTTCGAATGATGACTTTGCCAGCGGGTGCTGCCCTGAGGACTTCGACGTAGCTAGCCTTCTGCTCAGCGACAGTAGGTTCTTTCGTTGCCGAGAGGTACAGGACCTCTGTTCGAAACAGCCCCACGCCTCGGGCACTGGTTTTGGATGCTTTCTCGGCATCGGCCAGGCCACCTATGTTGGCCCGGACGGTAATCAGGGGGGTGTCGGACTGGGGATGAAATGTGAGGGCCTGGGTTGCGTTACTCAAGCTGGAGCCCACGAGGACACGATTGCCTTCAGGGTCAACCAGGACAGACTCACCCTGGCTGAGACCCATCGCACCTCGTGCACTGACCACGGCGGGCAATGAGAGTGCGCGACAGATGATGGCGGTGTGGGAGGTGGGACCACCGAGTTCTGTCACGACTCCGGCGACGGAGGGGCCAAATTGTGATGTTTCCAAAGGCGTCAAATCCTCGGCGACAATAATCCAGGTGCCCTCCTGGGGGATTCCCGGACCCGCCGCAATTCCCCGCACCCATCCAGAAATTCGAACGGCGATACCGCGGAGATCAGAAACTCGGGAGAGAAAATCTTCATCGTCACCCATGATCTGGGCCAATCCATCCAGGGCCTTGAAAAGGGCCGTGGGGGCGTCATCGCCCACATCAAGGTGTGGCCGTGCCATGAGTTGAAGTTCAGGGTCTTCCATCACCATGAGTAGGGCTTCCAGAATGTCTGCAGCTGTGGCGTCGCTGTGAGCGGTTTCACTGCGGATGGTTGCGGCGGTCGTCGCGATTGCGGTCGCTAAAACGCTGGCTTCCTCGTCGGGAGTGTGGTGGGTGGAGCGATGCTCATACGCTGCCTCCGAGGGGGTGAGGATGAAAACAGTGCCCACGGCGGGCACGGATCCCACGCCGATGCCGCGTATTTCTGTCGGAGCCGCCGGCATCGCGCTACCCCTCGTTAATGAGAGCTTCAATGGTGATAGCGAGGGTGCGCGAGACCTCAAGGTCCTCAGATTTGACGATGATGTCGATGCTTTCCCCGTGTTTGACTTTTAGTGCCAGCATTCTCAGAGCAGAGGTTGCCAAGGCTTCGGCCCCAGCACTCGTGCGGAGCGTGACGACGAGCCCGCTCTCTTTGACGGCTTTCACAATCTGTCCCACGGGCCGGGCATGGAGGCCAATCGGATCTCGCACAACTACCGAATGGATCATGCTTTCGCTCACGACTGCACTCCTTGGGGTTTGATGACGACCTTGATGGCTTCGCCCGATGTTACGGCCTCGATGGCTGCGCCCACATTTTCCAAAGACATTCTGTGAGTAATGAGGTCTGCCACGGGGACTTTGCCGGAGGCTATCAGGTGGAGGGCCTCGGTGTTCTGGGCTGGGGAGGAACCATTCGCACCGGCCAAGATCAGTTCCTTGTAGTGCACCACATTGGAATCGACGCCGATCATGGGCTTATCTTTGGGCAGCCCACCAAAAAAACTGATGCGTCCTCCCGGTGCTGCCATAAGAATCGCCTGCTCTTGCGCCTGACCCGAGGGTGCGGCGGTGATGATGACGCTTGGTCCTCTCCCGTGCGTCTGTTCATTCACCACGGTGGCGAGGTCCTCCTGCGACATGTCGATGGCCCGGTCAGGTTTAACAGCATTGGCCGAGAGAGAAAGGCGATCGCCATTAATGTCGGCGAGCATCACGAGGCTCGCACCGAGCGCTCTGGCTAGCCGGATGTGGAGGCAACCGATAGGTCCAGCACCCATCACGAGTACGGTGTCTCCGGGCCCAACGTGAATAAGCCTTTGGGCATTGAGCACGCAGGCAAGGGGTTCGGTCACGGAGGCTTCATCGAAGCTGAGGCCATCGGGTATTTTATTGACACCCCCGGCCTTGAGCACTGCTGCAGGAACAATCATTTCTTCCGCGAAGCCGCCGGCATACTGGTAACCCATCGAAGTCTGATTGACACAAATACCCTGTTTCCCTGCCTTACAAGCCCAACATTCTTCACATGGCACCGCAGCAATTACTTGGACCCGGTCTCCTGGAGCAAAGCCCGCGATTGCTGCTCCAACTTCGATCACTTCACCCGCAATCTCGTGGCCGATAATTTGGGGTGGGGTGAGCCGGGGGTGGCCGTGATGGAAGATCTTTGCGTCTGTGCCGCAGGTCGCACAGGATTCGACGCGAATTTTCAGTTCTTCTGCTGAAGCCGCGGGCGACTCCACATCAACCACTTGGAGGTCGCCGGGACTACGGAATGTTGCTGCTCTCACGGGTTACACACCTTTCATAATCAAATCTCTAATGTCTTCTGGCCTCATGGAGTATCGAAGGGTGTTGGCCCCTGCCTCATTCGTTAGCACGTCGGCTAGGTTGCCGAGGATTTCCACGTGGCCATCACCTGCGGATGCGATGCCGACACACACTTTTACTCGCTCATCGACCCACAAGAAGTCGTCCACGAATCTTACGAAGACAAGTTGGTCGAAGTTCACATACCTGCGGGACTCATCAGTGCCGTGAGGGATTGCGAACCCTTCACCCATTTCGGAAGGAAAAATCTGTTCCCGTTCCCACATTGCGTCCGCATATTCGGGCGCTACTGCGCCGAGCTCGACCAGTTTGGCTCCGCAGATGGCTACGGCTTCCTCTCTCGAGGAAGCCGTAGCATCGAGCGTGATACCGGCCAGTTGGAGAAGGTCAGCCATCAGAGATGACATCACCGTTTTGCAAAGCTCCCACCAATCGTGCAATGTTCAGGTCACCTAAGAACATGTCGAAGGTGATGACAACCGAATCGGGAACGGCCTGCCTCGCGCGGGCACTGAGCCCACTGTGGACAAGCACAATCTCGTGCGGGGTTTCCGCAAGGTGGTTGACTGGAGAATGCACAACTGTTATTCCTTGCGCCTTCAATTGTTTTGCCAATTGTCTGGCCACCATGACAGATGACCCCATGCCTGCTTCGCAGGCAACAACAATTTGCCTCACATCACTAGCCGATACAGAGGCCATTTCTACTTACCAGCCTTCATTTCTTTACTGCGGTCTTTAGCTGCATCGAGCTCGACCTCCGAGGAGTCATCCTTAGAGAGGCGCAGGATGAACCACGTGACGACGAATGACGTTGCTGCGGAGAGCACAATACCCAGTAACATACCCAGGTGATCGCCCTGAGGCGTGACAGCAAGGTAGGCGAAGATCGAGCCGGGCGACGGTGTTGCCACCAGACCCACGCCGGTCACCATGAAGGTTCCGACTCCCACCGCGCCACCAGCGATAACGCCCAGGACAACCTGAGGTTTCATCAAGACGTAGGGGAAGTAGATTTCATGGATTCCACCCAAGAACTGGATGATGATTGCGCCAGGTGCAGAGCCACGAAGGAGCTTGGGTCCAGCAAGCCAGAAGGCGAGCAAGAGTCCAAGGCCGGGCCCAGGGTTGGTCTCCAGCATGAACAAAATGGACTTGCCCGTTGCCTCGGCTTCCACCGCACCGAGGGGTGCGAGGACGCCGAAGTTGATGGCATTGTTCATGAAGAGGATTTTCGCGGGTTCAATCAGCACTGATGCAACCGGGAGGAGTGAATTGTCCACGAGCCATGACACACCGTTACCCAGAACAGTGGTCACCCCTGACACAAGTGGCCCGATTCCGAGGAAACCGAGCATCGCGCCCAGCATTCCGGATATTCCCAACGAGAAATTGCCAATGAGCATCTCGAAGCCGGAGGGGGTGATGGGGTCGAGCGCTTTGTCAATGTACTTGAGTATCCAAGCCATTAGGGGGCCGATAATCATGGCGCCGAGGAACATGGGAATATCAGTTCCGACAATCACTCCGATCGTCGCGATGGAGCCGATGACGGCTCCGCGCTGACCGTGAACAATGCGACCACCGGTGTAGCCGATTAAAATCGGCAACAGGTTGAGGATCATTGGTCCGACCATTGAAGAAAAGTCTTCGTTGGGGAGCCAGCCGGTGGGGATAAACAGAGCGGTGAGGAGGCCCCAGGCGATAAACGCGCCAATGTTCGGAATCACCATCCCCGCAAGGTTGCCTCCCAGCTTCTGAACTCTGGCGCGGAAGCCACTTTGGCTACCGACGACGGAGGGGATAAAATCAGTCATTGGTACTACCTTTCTTCGAGAGGTTGTGTTGAGTGCGCGAGCTGCCAGGGAGGGGCCCGAGGGAGAACACGTTCCCCTCCCTGGCGTCTCGTGCTTTTTCGTTTCCGGTGTTGGAAACGAAAACTAAAAATGTGGCCATCATGCGACGACCACCTCCACTCCGTTTTGGGTGAACTTGTCGATGTAACTGGAGGGTGTCCCAAGGTCGGTAACGAGGCGGTCAAAATTCTGGGGGACACCAAAGGTGGCGGGGTAGGTCGAACCAAACTTGCTGTTGTCGGCCAGAAGAATTGTTTCCGCTGCATGGGCAATCATGACTTTTTTGACGAGCGCTTCATCCGTGTCAAATGCTGTCAACTTCAGGTCAGGAGAGATGCCGTTTACTCCCACAAACGCGACCACTGCATTGAGTTCCAGAAGGTCTTCAACCGTTCGTGCTCCCACGGAGCTCAGTGTGGTGGGGCGAATACGACCCGAGAGAATATAGGTTTTTGTCGAACTTTCTGCGATTCGAGAAGCGAGGGTGACGCTGTTTGTCACCACAAGGAGATCGGGCCGGTTGCGCAGGGCTGGAGCGAGGAATTCGGTGGTTGTTCCCCCGTCAACAAAAACACAACCTTCGTCTGGGATGTAGTGAGCAGCTGTCTCGGCTATTCGCTGTTTAGCTTCCGGATTGAGGTTTTTTCTCTCGGGAATGGTGTACTCGTGGGCGAATCGCTCCATGGCAATCGCACCGCCGTGGACCCGGCGCAAGATGCCTTGGCGCTGGAGAACGTCGAGGTCGCGGCGCACGGTCTCCGTTGCGACGCTGAGTCTTGTCGCGGCCTCAGCAGCGTCGAGGCGACCGTCTTCCCGGGTCCAGTCGACAATCAGTAGTCGCCGTTCTTCTGCCAACAACGTTGTTGTCCTCACGGTGGGATGGATGGTTTGTGGAAACCTAACACAAAACAACATAAAACAACAGACAAAACCACAAAAAACAATACTGACGGGGCGGCTCGGGGTGTTATCCGCCCGGCTCTCTCAAGATGGTGCTGCGATCGGGCGTCAACGAAAACGAGGTGTCGGGAACACCGCGGAGGCCACGAAGCTGCGAGGTCTCCTGTTGGACCTTGTGGGCACCCCAGGCAACCCCCTGGCGCACAGCGCCCAGGAAGTCCCCGGGGTGTGAGACGGTGCGGGCGAGGTATCCGGCGACGCTTGCATCCCCCGCCCCGATGGTGTTGAGAACTGTCACCGGCCCTGTCCACGCATGGACCGTCTCGTTGGGGGTGGCCCCGAGCACCCCATCGGAACCCAAGCTCACGACCACCTGCCCTACCCCCCACGAAACCACTTCCCGGGCAGCGTCCATTACCTCCCCGAGGGTGCGAAGCGGTCGGCCGACGCATTCGGCGAGCTCGAGGGCATTGGGTTTAATGAAATCGGGTAGCCCAGATCGGGTAGCGCTATGGAGGGAGGGACCGGCGGTATCGAGGGCTATGGAGACACCTTTCTCGCGCGCTTTTTGAAAGAGCTCAACAAGAGCGAGAGGTGTGCCACTCTCGCTTGCGGGGATGGTTCCTGCTAAAAGAAGCCACTGTGATTCCCCCGGCGTGATGCTGTCAATCGTCAATTCGCACAAAGTGTCCCATTCGAGTGACGAAAGGGAGGGTGGTTGTTCGTTAATCTTTGTTGTCTGGCCGCCGTCCTCGAGGAGAGTGATGCACACCCGGACCGACTGCCCAGTTTCCAAAGAAACCAATGAACCATCCTCGGGGAGGTGGTCGCTGTCGTTCCTCCCGATCGGCGCAATCGCGACGGAGCTGACGCCACCGACCAGGAGGGCTCGCGTCACGTTCACCCCTTTGCCGGCAAATTCAGAGTGCACTGCGCGCGCACGGTGCACTTCTCCCGGGGTGAGGACGCTCAGCCGGTAAGTTCGGTCGAGGGACGGCGCGGGGGTGAGGGTGATGACCTTCGAGGGCTTTTTCACAACGCCTACTGTGACACACCCAAGGCAGAGAATTAATTCACCCTGCGTTCACCCACCGTCATTATCTTCGTCACGTGGCCACACGAGATTACTCATGGCACATCCGTGTCACCCAGCAATCCGAATTAACCGAGGATGGATATAACGAATGAATAGTCGCTCTAAGAGCCTCGCAGCTGTCGCGATCTTCGCGGCATCAGCCTTTGTGCTCAGTGCATGCGCAACCGAGGAAGCCGCCACCGACAATGCTTCCACAACGACCCCCACGAGTGAAGAAACGGTCGCTAGTCTCAGTGGAACCTTGGTGGGCGCGGGAGCCTCCTCTCAGGCTGCTGCTGCTGAAGCATGGGTTGCCGGTTTCCAGACCGCTAACCCCGAGGTGACCGTCACATACGACCCCATTGGTTCCGGTGGCGGGCGCGAAACTTTCCAGAGTGGTGCCTCATCGTTTGCCGGTTCTGACCGCGCATTCAAGGTCGAAGAAATTGCCGAAGGAAACTTTGGTTCCTGTGTCGTAGATGCGGGCATTTGGGAAATCCCCGCCTACATTTCGCCCATTGCCATCATCTTCAACATTGAGGGTGTCACCTCGTTGAATCTCGATGCCGACACACTTGCTCAGATTTTCACGGGAGCAATCACCAACTGGACAAACGACGCAATCGCGTCACAGAACCCCGGTGTTGACCTTCCCGATGTAAACATCACTGCGGTTCACCGCTCCGATGATTCGGGTACCACCGCCAACTTCACCGACTACATGGCAAAAGCTTCGCCTGACTTCTGGCTCGTGGGTGGAGAAAATGCTGGATCCTTTGAGTCTTGGCCACAAGAGTGGGGCGGCGAAGGCGCACCACAGACCTCCGGCGTTGTTGACACGGTGACCAACGGAATCGGAACTATCGGTTACGCCGATGCCTCTCGTGCCGGATCGCTTGGAACCGTGTCGGTCAAGGTGGGAAACGAATATGTTCCTTACAGCGCTGAAGCAGCCGCAAAGATTGTGGACGCATCTCCTGCCGCTGATCCCGGTGAGCGGGGCGACAACGACCTCGCTATCGAGCTCGACCGTGCCACCGAAGCCAGTGGGACCTACCCCATCGTCCTGGTGAGCTACCTCATCGGATGTAATGACTACGCCGACGACAGCGTCGTCGAATTGGTCAAGGGATACATCTCCTTCGTGGTCAGCGAAGAAGGCCAGCTTGCCGCGCAAGCTAACGCTGGAAACGCGCCGATTTCGGCAGCCAGTCGTGCAAGCGCAGAAGCGGTAATCGCCACCATCAAGTAGTGCATGAGGGGCGGGAGTGTGGGTTTTTGTCCCACACCCCCGCCCCCTCTACACTCCCTTATAGGGGTATTTGACCGCCTCCCCCGCCACCATAGATACGCACAACGTCGACGAAGGGCCCCCCTATGGCAGAAGAAAACGGTGGGGACGCTGCATCGCTTAAACCGCCCGTCGCGCGGGTCAAGGTGCGCGTAGGAGATCGAGTCTTCTACGGCTCAGCCCGCGGCGCCGGCACCTTCATTCTTGCCACACTGGCCGCCGTGTCCGGCTTCCTTCTGGTCGAAGGCGTTCCCGCCATCACCGCAGACCCCAACGACATTTCTTTGCTCGATGGTCAAAACTTTTGGTTGTGGGTGGGCCCGCTTGTTTTTGGAACCCTCTGGGCCGCCACACTCGCCCTCCTGATGGCGTTGCCACTGTCGATAGGTATTGCGCTTTTTATTTCCCACTATGCGCCCCGGCGCATAGCAACCCCACTGGGGTATTTGGTGGATCTTTTGGCCGCTGTTCCCTCCGTGGTCTACGGGCTGTGGGGTGGGGTGGTGCTCGCTCCGGCCATTCAACCTCTCTATAGCTGGCTGGGAGAAAACTTAGGATTTTTGCCGTTTTTTGCGGGCCCGGCCTCAGGGACAGGGCGCACCATTCTCACCGCGGCGATTGTGCTGGCGGTGATGGTGTTGCCCATCATCACCGCCGTGTCCCGGGAAGTCTTTTTGCAGACCCCCAGGCTGTATGAAGAAGCGTCTCTGGCGCTCGGTGCAACAAAGTGGGAAATGATTCGAACCGTGGTTCTTCCGGTGGGGCGCGGCGGCGTGACTTCAGCCGCGATGTTGGGGCTTGGGCGGGCGCTGGGTGAAACGATGGCGGTGGCGATGGTCCTCTCCGCAACCGGGGTTGTCAGCTTTAACCTGATTAGCTCCGGGAACCCTTCGACCATTGCCGCAAATGTGGCGCTCAGTTTTCCCGAAGCATATGGGCTGAACGTCAATGCCCTCATTGCTTCGGGGTTGATTCTTTTTGCCATCACCATTGTGGTGAACTCTTTCGCCCGATGGATCGTGGAGCGACGCCAAGAATTTTCGGGAGCGAACTAGCCATGACGACTGTGAACCCGTTCCTGTCTAAAGACACCAACGTGTATGCCGCGGGGAAGCTCCCGAGCTATCTTCCGGGTCTCCTCCTGATTGCCTCAGTCTTGGTCGCCTGGGTGCTTTTTGGTATTGCGGGGAGAGGGCAGGACGAGTATCAGGTCAACCTGATTGTTGTGGCAGTCGCCGGCGTGGCCATATTTGGTGTTCTGCTTTTTGGGGTGTCGTTCCGTGTCGAGGGACGCCGTC
>Ga0306898_1000638_pt1 | contig 12890 bp, 10 predicted proteins | sample AntRauMFilla1564_FD_190424 | JGI IMG/M metagenome (GOLD analysis project Ga0306898, IMG submission 190424) | Saline lake microbial communities from Rauer Islands, Antarctica - Metagenome Filla 1 #564 (v2) (version 2) | ecosystem: Environmental > Aquatic > Non-marine Saline and Alkaline > Saline ...
GAATTAGTCTCTTTAGAACGTTTTGGCACCAAGTCTGCGGTAAATCTCTTGCGGGCAATAGATGCATCCAAACAAACTACGCTTGCTAAGTTTATATATTCATTGGGTATTCGTGAAGTGGGTGAGTCTACTGCGCGTAATTTAGCACTACATTTCAATACTTTAGACGCAGTAATGAGCGCAAACGTAGACGCCCTTAAAGAGGTTCAAGACGTGGGTGAAATTGTTGCAAGTCATTTATATGAATTCTTGCGAGAACCTTTAAATATCGATGTGCTAAATAAGCTTGTTAGTGCGGGTATAACATGGCCAGTTATAGCGCTTCCTTCACAAGAAAAGCAGCCGCTGCTTGGAAAAACGCTCGTGCTTACCGGTATGCTGACCCAAATGGGGCGAACGGAGGCAAAGTCTAAACTTCAAGAGCTTGGCGCCAAGGTTTCTGGGAGTATTTCTGCAAAAACAGATCTGTTGATAGCGGGTGAGAAAGCGGGTTCAAAATTGACGAAAGCCCAGGATTTGGGCATTGAAATTTGGGACGAAAATGCGCTTGTGAAATATTTGTCGGGCTTACCTTAAGCCCCACATATTGTTTATCCAGCAAGTTATTGTCTCAGTTCATTAAGCTTTGACGGGTACATTTTTAGACATCTTCGCGTTTCATACGCCTGCGTTCTTCCCATGCTTTTACGACCGACCAGCGCCACACTAACTCCAAAGAAAAGTATCCGATAGCCCCAGCCACTAGTGAGCAGATAAGACAGCCTAGTAAAAAGGCAGGCCCCATAGTGGTTAAAGATTGCCCCAACCACGCCCAGCTTAGCTCAAAATTAAAATGCGACATTTCAGTCCCAAGTACAGTACTCCCTACCAAATAAGCACAGTAGAATAGCGGTGGCATGGTAATAGGGTTTGATACCCACACGGTTGTAATAGCTAAGGGCAGGTTAACGCGCATTGGAATGGCAAGTGCAGCAGACAGAGCCATTTGAAAAGGAATTGGCCAAAAAGCACAGAAAAGCCCAATGCCAAAAGCGCCCTTAGCGGAGCGACGATTAAGCAACCATAAATTTGGGTCGTGTAGCATCGTGCCAAATACTTTTAGCATCTTGTGGTTCTTCACCGTATGTTGGCTGGGTGAAAAACGGCGGATTAAGTTCTTTATTATGCTCACGGCTGTTTTCTCAGGTACCTGCAAATGACGAAGAGTGAAAAAACTCTGCTTGGTTTTATAATAACATTCTTAAGCAGCACATTATGGCCTAGTTTACCGCAAATATCACTCATTGCTTTAGCAATTATTGCGCTCTTATTTGTAGTCCTTACGAGATCTTCGGCCCTTGCAGCAGGTACATTAGTCGGTTTTTTATGGGCAAGCTTTTGCGGCTACTATTATCTTTCATGGCAAATTGATAATGACTTATATAACAACAATCTTATTGTACAGGGTAAGGTGGTTAGTTTATTAGCACCCTTGCCAGCTAATAGCCTGCTTGGTTTATCAAAGGCTAAAGATAGTGCTAAGCAATCAAGTGCGCTTGAGCAGCGCGCGATTAAATTTAATTTTGTCATTGATAAAATAGGCGAACAAACGCAAATTATAAAACCAAAGGTAAGGCTGTCGTGGTATTCGCCACGCTTATCGCTGCAGCAGGGAGACAGCGTGAGATTGTTTATACGGTTAAAGCCGCCTGCAGGTCTGGCAAATCCGGATGGTTTTAATTATCAGCAGTGGCTCAGCAGTAAAAATATAACTGCGCTTGGCTATGTACGGCAAAGTCCTTCCAATCAATTTATTTCGCAAAGTTCAAGTATAAGGCAGCGCAGCGTGAATCTACTTTCAGAGCATGATTTACCTAATATTAGGTGGATACTAGCCTTAAGCTATGGTGACAGGAGAATGTTAACCAAAGATGATTGGGGCTTAATGCAACGCACTGGCACCGCGCATTTATTTGCTATATCGGGAATGCATTTAGGGATCGTGTTTGGCTTCACATTTCTTATTGGTAAAGGCTTATTTTTTGCATCAGCGCTTCATCCTAATGTAGTCATGAGCGTTAGTTTTAGACCACATTTGCTCATGTTACCTTGCAGCATTTGTGTTGCTTATGCTTATATAGCGGGCTTTGAAATTCCCGTAATGAGAGCACTATTCACCATGTTGTTTTGGACCACACTTGTGATGTTTGCCAAGCATTGGCGAATGCCGAACGTTCTGTTGATCTTGCTGAGCAGTTTTTTTATTATTTTTCCATTTTCAATATTGGGGATTAGTTTTTGGTTAAGCTTTACAGTGGTGTTAGTTATCATGCTTTTTCTTTGGCGTTTCAAACTACCAGCAAACGCCTCACTGGTGAGTAAATTTATGCACACTATAAAACTACAGCTATTTATAAGTGTAATTACTCTGCCGTTAATAGCGTTCACGTTTTCATCTTTGCCGGTCGTTTCGTTTTTTGCTAATTTATTTATGATCCCCCTTGTGACTTTTGTGCTGGTACCACTGTGTTTGGTGGCTGCTATTATCGTCGCTATAGGTTTTGATGTTGCTATCATATATTGGCTAATTAATACTTGTTTTGAATATGCATTCTTGTTATTAAATTGGCTTGATGGTGGCACATCGCAATTCTTGGGTGAAGATTGGCAATCGGCACTGTGGGTCAAAAAAAGCATGGCTTGGCTAACTCATCCGGGCATAATATTAGCATTTTTCCTCATAACATTACCCCCATGGAATGGCAAAATGCCACTAGTGCTTAGTATATTGGGTGTGTGTGTCATTCATCAAAACTTTATTGAAAAACACGCATTTTCAGAAAATAAATCGCATTTGTACGCTATGGATGTGGGTCAAGGCAGTGCCATTGTTATAAAAGATAAGAATGGCACAATGCTATATGACACCGGCGGTTCGTTTGCGGGTTTTAGTATGGCAAATTCGGTATTGCTGCCATTTTTTAAACATGAGAACATAAATAAGCTCAAGTATTTCATAGTAAGTCATTTAGACAATGATCATGCGGGTGGAGCTAACATCATTAAACAGCATTTGGAAATTGGGCAGGCTCTATCGCCACAAATAGGCTGTAATAGACAAGATTTCTTGGCACTTTATCCATCGGGTGTGGCTCTCTTCTTAGGGTTTGAGGCGCAGATTTTGTGGCCGCTTAAGCCTATTTCAGGCGATGAAAACCGGCATAGCTGTGTTATTAAATTGCATAAAGGCGAGCACTCTATTTTGTTAACGGGCGATATTGAAAAACAAAGCGAAGCACAAATTGTCGCCAGGTATAAAGATACAAACTCACTTAACAGTAGCATATTGATTGCACCTCACCACGGCAGTAAAACCTCCTCCACAGCAAAATTCGTAAGTGCTGTTTCGCCAGAATACGTGGTGTTTACAAGTGGTAATAATAATCGCTGGGGTTTTCCTGCTCAAAGTGTTGTCAATCGCTACAAAAGTGTTAATGCAAAGGTATATGTGACAGGGCAGCACGGCAGAATAAGCATCACGATTACGCAGAACGACATTGTGGTGTCATCTTATCGTGAAGATGAATATCCAAGGTGGTTTTTTAAAGCAAGGTAAAATTACTTACCGTGAACGGTGCCTTTAACTATTAATATCAAACGTTATGTTCTTTTTAGTCTAAACATGGCGATATTTGAACTCTTGTCTATGGTTATTATCAATAAGTTAGCCTAAAAGCATGAAAAAAAGGTAAACTAAAGCAAGGCTATAAATCAGGTTATTTCGTTAATGTCACCATCTCCCATTATCAAGAATGTCAGTGCTGCGCTTGAAAAAAACCAGTCTAAAGCTGTGCTGCGCCGGTTCCTCAGCTACATAAAGCCGTTTAAGCTTCTCTTTTTTTTTGCAGTATTAGGCATGGTTGGGTATGCCGGAGTTGACACCTTTGTGTTTTCTCAAGTAAGACCTTTGATAGATCAAAGCCTTAATATAGGGAACTACGATTATTTAAAAACCGCCGCCTTGTTTATAGTGCCACTGTTTTTATTAAGAGGTATTTTCAACTTCATGGGCTCGTATACGCTTGAGTACATAGGCACTAAAGTGGTCATGAAAATGCGCCAAGAGTTGTTTGAAAAGTTTATTCACTTACCGGTTGAATATCACGATCATAACTCTTCAGGCAGTCTTATTTCTAAAGTCATTTTTGATACCGAACAAGTGCGTGGTGCGGCCGGCAAAGCAATGCTGACCTTAGTCAGAGACGGCATGTTCGTGTTGGGCCTAGTCGCGGTTATGTTTTATTACTCGTGGAAATTATCGCTTATTTTTTTCTTAATAGGGCCGGTTGTAGGCCTCATCGTGTCTATTGTCAGCAAACGTTTTCGGATAGTGAGCAAGGCTATACAGCAGGCAATGGGGACCTTAACTGCCAGTGTAGAACAAGCAGTGAAAGGACATAAAGTAGTCCTTATGCATGACGGTCAAAAATATGAAGCAGACAAATTTGCCTATAGAAACAATCAAAACAGATTACAAAATATGAAGTTGGTAACCTCTCAAATACTCAGTGTGTCATCTATTCAAATTATTGCTTCGGTTGCTCTTGCGTTTGTGTTGTTTGCAGCAAGTTTACCCTCGATGGTTGAAGAGCTTACCGTGGGTATCTTTATTAACGTCATTGTGTGTATGGTAATGTTGCTTAAGCCCTTAAAACAGTTAACCACCGTAAACACTGAATTTCAAAAAGGTATGGCGGCTTGCGCCAGCATATTTGCTGTACTTGACACCCAAAACGAGACCGACACGGGGAAAAAGGTAATGGCTCGGTCAAGCGGAAAATTAAGCCTGCAAAATGTTACGTTTACTTATCCAACTAGAAAAGATCCCGCTATTAAGAACGTGAGCTTTGACGTTGAGCCTGGACAAACCGTTGCCTTAGTAGGGCGCTCTGGCGGCGGTAAATCGACGCTTTCAAACTTACTGACACGTTTTTACTCTCCAGACTCGGGGCAAATAATGCTTGACGATGTTAACATTAATGAATTCACCCTGCGCAGTCTGCGCGCCCAATTTGCCTTAGTCTCGCAGCAGGTTGTATTGTTTAACGACACTATTGCCAACAACATTGCCTATGGCAAGGAAGGTGAGGTAAGCCGAGAGCAAATTATAAGAGCAGCAGATATGGCACATGTAACAGACTTTGTTAAACAGCAAAACGATGGCTTTGACACTATTGTGGGCGAAAATGGGCTTATGCTGTCAGGTGGACAACGCCAGCGAATCGCTATTGCCAGAGCCATATTAGCCGACTCGCCTATATTACTGCTAGATGAGGCCACTTCTGCCCTTGACACCGAGTCAGAAAAGTTTATTCAACAACAGCTAGACGAGCTACAGCGCTCTCGCACCAGCATTGTAGTTGCCCACCGACTTTCAACTATTGAAAATGCTGACCTAATTTTAGTGGTAGAAAACGGTGAAATTTTAGAATTTGGCAACCACAAGGCGCTGCTGGCGAAAAATGGCATGTATGCACAGCTTCATTCGCTACAGTTTTCTGCATCTTAACGGCTTCGCCTTTAGTGACAAAGAATGAATAACATGACAACAAAGCTTATCAGTGCTTGGTATTCCAATGCTAAATGGGTGTGGTGCTTATTCCCGCTTACTTTCGTGTTCTGGTTGCTATCTTCTACCAGGCGTTTTTTATTTCGCACGGGTTTGTTTGCGTCTAATGAAGCATCAATTCCTGTCATTGTAGTGGGGAACATTGGTGTTGGCGGAAATGGTAAAACGCCACTTGTACTGGCACTGATCACCACTTTGCGAAATAAAGGTTATACACTGGCTGTTCTATCAAGAGGCTACGGCGGCAGCCAGACAAACTTTCCCTGTTTGGTAGACAAAAATGATTCTGCAGCGCTAGTAGGCGATGAACCTGCATTAATTAGTAAACGAGCACCGTGCATAGTGGTAATTGATCCCGTTCGTGCTAGAGGCGTTAAGTTCATTGAGCAAAATACAGCTGCCAACGTAATAATATGTGACGACGGATTACAGCATTATGCAATGAAACGAGACGTTGAAATTTGCGTGCTTGACAAACGCGGTGTAGGCAATGGCTATTTGTTGCCAATGGGCCCGCTACGAGAGGGTGTTTGGCGTTTGAAGACGGTTGATGCTCTTGTGCATAACATTGGTTTTTCGGCGCATAAAAAGTCAAGCAAGGCCAATTTTGACTCAGTGATGACAGCCTTTGAAATGCGTTTGCAGCCTTCTTGCTGGGTAAACGTAAATACGCAAGAAAAAAAAAGCTTAGCTGAATTTGCCGTGAATGTTAAACGTGCAGGTGAAAATACTGTTTTTACTGCGCTGGCAGGAATAGGCGATCCAAAGCGCTTTTTCGATACATTAGAGAATATGCAGCTTAAGCTGGATAGGACGATTTCATTTGCCGATCATCATCAGTTCACCCAAGACGACCTGCCGACAAACGGGTGGGTGCTCATGACTGAAAAAGACGCGGTTAAATGTATGGGTTTTATTCATAAAAATGCGTGGTATCTGCGTATTGACGCGACTATTGATGATGGTTTTTATACGCTGATTGAAGACAGAATTCAGGCGAAATCTCAGTTGCTAGTAAAAAAACGTGCAATAACGCCAAGGCAGTGATACTTTTTAACATCAAGGTGTGGGCTAAGTATCTACGACTCATCTTTTTAATATACAGGAACTTGAAAATGGCATTTGACAAAAAATTAATGGCAATCATTGCATGTCCAGCATGCAAAGGGGAGCTTATGTTAACTACACTGGTGAATAAAGATGAGCAAGAGTTAGTCTGTAAATTTGATCGTTTAGCGTATGAAATTAAAGACAACATCCCGGTATTGCTAGAAAACCAAGCAAGAACATTATCGCTCGATGAAATTGAAGCTTTACGCTAGCGCTTTAAGCTTAAACCTAAAAGCCAAAAGTTAGAACAGCACAAAATCAGCCTATTAGAAAATCATGATGCTAAGGCATTCATCAGGATAATATCCATGTCATTTATAGTGGTAATTCCCGCCCGATTCGGTTCTACTCGTTTTCCCGGTAAGCCGCTTGCGTTGATCCAAGGTAAGCCTATGATCCAGCATGTATATGAGCGCAGTGTTGCAGCCGGGGCGCAAGAGGTAATTGTTGCCACCGACGATAAGCGCATTGGCGATGTCGTAGAAAGCTTCTCAGGTAAGGTTTGTTATACCGGAAATCAGCACGAATCTGGTACTGAGCGTATTGCTGAGGTATTAATTAAGCATGGACTTAGCGACAATACTATCGTGGTAAACGTGCAGGGCGACGAGCCCTTTATTCCGCCTCAAAATATTGCTCAAGTTGCCAAAAACCTAATGGTCGCGTCAACGCAAGCGAACATGCAAATGGCAACGCTGTGTTTTCCTATTAGTACAAAATCTGAATTAGACAATCCCAATGTGGTAAAAGTGAACTTTGCTAAAAACGGTAAAGCCCTTTATTTCTCACGAGCACCCATACCGTACGACCGGCGTTGGATGCAAAACACCCAACAAATGCATGAAAGTGCGTATTTCCGACACGTGGGAATATACGCTTATAAAGCCGCATTCATTCATCAGTACATTCAGCTTGCGCCTAGCCACTACGAAAAGATTGAGTCACTTGAGCAACTCAGAGTGCTTTATCATGGCTTTGATATTCACGTAGCAATAGCGCAGCAAGCCCCTCCTCATGGCGTTGACACGCCTGAAGATCTTGATCGGCTGAATCAGCACCTAGCTTAGTCTTGCTCTTCGCTTGGCACTGCCCATAAATCGTGCTCGTCGGCATGGATAATTTCTACCCACAGACGCGTGCCCGGCACTAAGTCATGTTCATTATTTATATGAATAACGCCGTCAATTTCAGGTGCTTCTCCAAAGCTTCTGGCGACAGCGCCTTCGCTGGTAACTTCGTCAACCATAACGTAGTATTCATTGCCAATGCGCGCCTGCAAGCGCTGCGCACTAATCACCGACTGAACCTGCATAAAGCGTTGTAACCGGTCTTCTTTAACGTTTTCATCTATAGGGTTGGGTAACTGGTTTGCAGTTGCGCCTGCTACCGGTGAATATTTAAAACAGCCTACGCGATCTAGCTGCGCGTCTTCTAAAAATTGCAGTAACTCTTCAAATTCTTCCTCAGTTTCGCCTGGAAAGCCCACAATAAAAGTTGAGCGAATAACCAGGTCGGGACACATCTCGCGCCATTTTTTAATCCGTTCTATGGTCCGATCTGCGCTGCCGGGCCTCTTCATAAGGCGTAATATGCGTTTATTTGCATGTTGGAAGGGTATGTCTAAGTAAGGGAGTATTTTTCCCTGCGCCATAAGTGGGATCAAGTCGTCTACATGAGGATAGGGGTATACGTAGTGCAACCGTACCCATATGCCCAGCTCGCCTAATTTTTCGCACAACTGCTGCATGTGCGTTTTTACTGGCATACCGTCCCAAAAATCGATTTTGTATTTTACATCAACGCCATAAGCGCTAGTATCTTGAGATATTACGAGCAGCTCATTGACACCTGCCGCTTTTAAACGTTTAGCTTCATTGAGAACTTCCCCAACAGGCCTAGACACCAGATCACCGCGCATTGATGGAATAATACAAAAAGTACAGCGGTGATTACAGCCTTCAGAAATTTTCAAATAGGCAAAGTGACGAGGGGTTAGCTTTATGCCATGGTCTGGTACTAAATGTAAAAAAGGATTATGCAATGGCTTTGGTAAAAACTGATGCACTTGTTCAACCACGCTTTCATAAGCGTGCGGGCCGGTTACCGCGAGCACATTTGGATGGACTTGGCGTATTTCGTCTTCTTTGACCCCTAAGCAACCAGTCACGATTACTTTTCCATTTTCGGCCAAGGCTTCGCCTATGGTATCAAGAGACTCTGTAACCGCTGAATCGATAAACCCACAAGTGTTTACAATGACCAAATCGGCGTTCTCATAGCTTGGCACAACATCGTAACCTTCGGTTCTTAGCTGCGTTAAAATCCGTTCCGAATCGACTAGGTTTTTTGGACAGCCAAGGCTGATGAACCCAATTCTGCCATTACTACCGCCGCTGTTCATAAAGTCGCTACTGAGGGTTTTTACGGGTATTTCCATCGTTGTTGTTTGTTTGGGAGTGTGTATTTTAACTGTCATTGCGCTGGCCATTTAATAATTACTGTGATGAGTACTGCAGCGCGTTGTAAAACGAATGAAACGCACTGGATCTTGACACTGTATTAGGTTTATATCGATAATACCGTAAAGATGGTAATAATGCATTTTTCTAGCTTAATGGCAGGATTATTTCTTAAGGATTTGTTGTAAGCAATTTTTGAATGTGTATAGCGCTATTATTTACAACTCTAGTAAAATTACAGATAAGCAGCTGATTATAAGCTTAAATCGATATAAAACTTGATATAATATGGAAAATAGTCGACAATAATAAGTAGAATACTAACTATTTATTATAAAAACGGTTTAAAGCAATCAAATAAGAGGACATATGTCGATTAGTAATAAAAAAAGAGTCGTTATTAAGGTGGGAAGCTCCCTTATAGCGCCTCAAAATAATGGTTGTAGCTCACATAACCTATTGGCTATTGCGCAGTTCATTATCAAGTGCCGCTCACAGGGTAAACAAGTTGTGCTTGTTTCCTCAGGCTCGGTAGCTGCCGGACGAAAATGGTTCGATACCCAGACAATGACGGTAGCATTAAAGCGTGCTATGGCCGCAGCAGGTCAGTCCGACATGATGGAAGTATGGGATAAGCTATTCGATTTCCCTACTGCGCAATTACTTCTTACTAATGATGATATCCGTAACAAAGAACGATTTGACAGCATTCGCGATACCATTGAGGCGCTGTTGGAACATCATGTTTTGCCTATCGTAAATGAAAACGATACCGTAACCTCAGACGATCGCAAAGTAGGCGATAACGATAACCTAGCCGCTATGGTAGCCAGTTCAGTAGACGCTGACGCATTCATTATGCTAACCGATGTAGATGGCTTGTACGATAAGAATCCTCAGCAACACGCCGATGCTCGCAAACTGACGTCTATTGAGCACATAAACGATGATATTTATGCCATGGCGGGCGGTGCAACAAGCGCTCAAGGAACGGGCGGGATGCGCACTAAAATTGAGGCGGCTGAAAAAGCCACAAGTCATGGTATCGATACCTATATTGTTGACGGATTCGATCCAAAATCGTTTGAACAATTAACCTCAGGCTTCAATCCCGGCTCGCATTTTTTAGCGCATGCTAAACCTATGGCTGATGGCCTACACTGGATGACTCACAGCGTCAGAGAATGCGGTGAAGTAGTTTTAAGTGAACCTTTATGTGAATCTGACGATTATCAAGATGGTGTAACTAGTGCCCGGATCGTGTCAGTGAAAGGTGAGTTTTCTGTGGGAGACACTATTTTGTTGCGCGACGACGAAGGCAACAAAATTGCAAAAGCAAAAGTGAATTACAGCAGTTGTTTGCTAAACTACTTGGCTGATGATGATATTCGCAGTAGATTAGACAAAGACTCTTCGCTTTTACATAATTCAATTATTTCAGATGAGCACTTGGCTGTGCTGGAGAATTCATGAGTATGATAACAACTTTGGCCAAAAACGCGGCTACAGCAGCAAAAACCATTATTCGGTTAAGCGAACAACAAAAGAACGTCATTTTATTAGAAATGGCGGCGAAATTAAGAAGCAATTTCTCTGTTATCCTTGAGGCTAATAAACAAGACATGCAGGCGGCCAAAGAAGATGGTTTGGACGACGCTATGTTAGACCGGTTATTATTAGATGAAGCACGTATTAATGCCATGGCTGAGGGCATAGAGGTGGTTGCTTCACTGCCTAACCCAGTGGGTCAAACACGTGACATAACAACGCGTCCAAACGGTATTAAAATATCGAAGATGCGTATACCCCTTGGCGTTGTGTGTATGATTTATGAAGCAAGGCCTAATGTGACCGCCGACGCTGGTGCGCTATGTTTTAAGTCAGGTAACGCGGTTATACTACGCGGTGGTAAAGAGGCATTGCATTCGTCAAAAGCGATTGCCGGGGCCATGCAGACTGTATTAAAGGCACATAATTTGCCTGAAGCGATTATTACGGTCGTGCCAGATCCTGATCGCGCACTTATGTTAGAGCTTATTAAGCAAAAAGAGTACATAGACATCATTATTCCACGCGGCGGTGAAGGTTTAATAAACTTTGTGACCCAAAACAGTTTAATACCCGTTATTCAGCACTATAAAGGTGTGTGTCATTTATATGTTGATAAAGACGCCAATATAGACAAAGCAGTTGCACTTTTATTAAACGGCAAAACACAGCGGACAGGTGTATGTAATGCGCTTGAAGGTTTGCTGGTGCATAAAGATATAGCAGCAAACTTTTTGCCTTTGGCAAGTGCCGCCTTGGCCAAAGAGAATGTGAAAATAAACAGCTGTCAACGCGCCGCTCAGTATTTTGACAGTCCTACTGTGCTAGCCGACACTGAGTTTGGCCATGAATATCTAGGCTTAGAGATTGCCGTGCGTATTGTTGACGATATTGAAGGCGCGATAAGCCACATTGACATCTTTGGCAGCAACCATACAGAAGTTATTTGCACTGAAGATAAGCCAGCCAGTCAGCTGTTTCAACAGTGTGTCGACGCATCCGTTGTTATGGTAAATGCATCTTCGCGTTTTTCTGATGGGAGTCAATTAGGCTTAGGCGCAGAAATAGGCATTGCCACCACCAAAATGCACGCATACGGTCCCATGGGATTGGAGTCGCTAACAGCCGAGAAATTTTTGGTGAATGGAGATGGCCAAGTAAGAGCCTAAGCATGATTAACGACTAAGTCTCTATGCCCTATGAAGCTAAAATATCCATTGCATTACTATGACGAAGCAGGGCGGTTGAAGCCGCCCATTTTTGTCTATATATTATTGTTATTTGTATGTAGAGGACTTATTGTTTTAATAATTTCTTTGTCGTTTAGAGAAGACAGTGAAAGATTATTACGCATTTTTTATCCCTTACCCTACCATTTTTACTTATCGTTTACGCCTATATTGCCAGCTTTACTTGCACTTTACTTGGTGAGTAAGCGAACAATATTGTGGCATAACGGGCACCACTTATGGTTTAGATGGTTAGGCTTGTACTTGTACTGCGCACTTCTGTTTGATGCGGCTATTCAGCTATATATGCTTCAGGAAATTAACTTTGTGTATTCGATAACGCATGGAATATCGCTACTCATGATATTTTGTGGCCTAATCTACCTGAGGCAAAGCCGCTATATCGTGCATCTGATTAAAGATTGGACCTCACCCTAGCGCATTTACTTAGTCTTACTAACAGCGTTTCAAAAAGACTGCGCCTATATAAGCGCCATAAATGTTAGAAATAGTGAACACCGCTTTGTCCTTTAAAGCCTGCGCTTTGAACGTGTCTAAATAATTTCGATAGTAATATCAACTATTGCTAAACTTTCTATTGAATAGTCCAAACCGAGGTCAAAGTGTTATTTAGTGGCCAGCATGGCATTACTGGCACTGTCTTGCATGAACTTTTGAAGTTGTACCTTATTCATTTATGTGTAGTTACTTATGAATGATGTTTATTACGGTAATGCAATTTAGTAGTGTTGTAAAATATGTTCCTAGACTTGAAATGCCCCCCACTATTGTTGGTCTTTAATTTGCGCCGCCACGACCGATATTTCAACGAGCAGCTCTGGCCTTGCCATCGACGCCTGCACACACGCTCTGGCCGGGGCATATCCTTCAGGTACCCAGCTGTCCCAGATCTTATTCATGGCAGCAAAGTCTTGC
>Ga0306898_1000639_pt1 | contig 12882 bp, 17 predicted proteins | sample AntRauMFilla1564_FD_190424 | JGI IMG/M metagenome (GOLD analysis project Ga0306898, IMG submission 190424) | Saline lake microbial communities from Rauer Islands, Antarctica - Metagenome Filla 1 #564 (v2) (version 2) | ecosystem: Environmental > Aquatic > Non-marine Saline and Alkaline > Saline ...
AGCTGGGGTTGGGTTGACAATCTCTTCATTCTTGTAGTCTTCGTTCACTTTCGTTTCTTTCTTCAGAGAGGTAGTTTTAGCTGCGCTTGCAGCCGGAATGGGTAGCAATAGCGTCTTCGGGTGTCCATCCTCGGTCGATTCGACCGGAGATTGTTGCTCGGTTCAGACCGCTGATCTCGGCCCACTCGCAGAGTAAGAGGTTGTAGCCCCAAGATTCGATATATCGGTTCGATCTGCGGTTTCGGCTCTGCTCAGAGTTGGTTGCCCAACGGCAGTTCTCTGGGCTGTAGCCGAGTTCGTTGTCCTCCCGGTCGAGCGAGCCTCCTTTCGGTCTTGGTCCCATATCGGCCAGGAAGGTTTCAAGGCTGTCCCAGCGCTCGCAAACGGTGATACCGCGACCGCCGTAATTTGCATAGCCTTTGTCGTTCGGGTTGTTGCAGCGGTTGCGGCAAGCAAGCCACGCCCGATACTCAGGAGTGTCCGCTTGGCCGTGCGTTGTGTTTCTCTCCCGCCGCAGGCAGCCACAGCTCTTAGTGCCTCCGCTTTTCACGTTGTTGAGTTGAGCTACGAACTCGATGCCGCAACGCCCGCAACGGCAAAGCCATTTTCTCATAGACGGGCACACAGTCTGATTGGGGAGTTCAGAGATTAGTTCAACACACATTTCAAATTCCCCAGTCAATTACAGGAGCTAAGCCATCTGGCTTCGGCACGAGGGGGGAGGGTTCAACATAACCTGGGTTCTCCAGGCGCTTGCAGATCAGGTTTGCGCGAGCGTCTGAAGCTGCGCGGGATACATCTTGGAAATAATGCCCAGATTGGATACCAGACCACGCACGTTTGTAGCGTTCGATCAGCTCGCGCTGGTAGTTCGCAGCAACGGTGGACTGATGAACGACGCACTTGATCTTGAGACGAAGCGTGGTGTCTTTCTTGGGAGTCGGACGGCACGCCAACTGCTCAATTCTGCAGATGAAGTCCTGAGACCCGATCGGTTCGCCCAAGGCCCACGCATACGTGGCAAGCTGATCCGCCCAATAATCAGTAGTCTCGTTCATCGGGACCGAGTTCACGATGACACCGCCGACATCGCACGCCACGAATTTCTTGTGGGGGACGTTGTCCTTACCACCAGCAATTGTGCGGCACGATTTGTAGCCCTGCTGGGGCGACACCCCACCTTTGGATACGCTGCCAGAGACTTTCCAGTCTGTGATAACGTGCGCACCACGGCGAGTGTGGAAGTGCAAGTCGGGCTTGCCTAGAAGTGGCACGCCTTCGACGACCGCAGTCAGGTCGAATTCCATGCGGGGAAGAACCTTGGATCGGTCGATCAGCTCAGCCAGAATCTCCAGAGCGCCACACTCAACGTACTGGTCAAAGCAATCAATGGCAATTACCAGGCTCTCCGGTAGTGTATGCTCTTGGCACTGCTGGACCACAAGATCGCGAATACGGTAAGAGTCCGCCAGACAGGCGTCCTCGCCGAAGTACCGTTTGTAAAGTGCGTTCTTTACGAGCGCGTCGAAGGCCGAACCTACCGACATGGGTGAGGTTTGTAGCTGCCGTTCAGGACGAATGTCCTTCGGCACGACGTAGCGCGTGAACGCTTCATCAGGAGCCTCTTCCCACGCAGACAAAGCAGATGGTGAAAGATAGGCGGGCGTACGGTAATCAAGCATCTTTTGCTCCAGAGGTGAGAAGTGTCTACCTCTATTCTACACCGAATTCCTGAGAAGTCAAGCCAAAAGTCGGTATAATTTCCGCTTCTGTTTGAGGGTCAGGCTGTCTATGTCGTATCCTAACACCTCTGCCGCATCACGAATCTCCAGTTCCAGATGATCGTCCGTCACGCACAACGTATCCGGCAGGGCACAATGGCTCGGAACCTCTTTACGGGCGTTCCTTTTCAAGTAACGTGTGGACGTTGCTATGAGCACTACTGAGTCAAGGTTGTTGCAATAGTCTTCCATGGCACGAACGCACGAGACGTGACAGACCGCGCCCACGAGGTTGGATTTGTGTTTACCCGAATTCACTACCTTGGTCACGGTCAGCAGGCCGATTGAGAACAGCTCCTCCTGCTCATTCTCCAGGAAGGGAAATTGCCCGAGGAACCGCGCCACAATAGTCGCAGGAATCCACAACAGGCCTACGATCTGATCGTCGATTGTGTCTTCGGGGTTGTGGTCTTCAAAGGTTTGCGGAATCGCGAACGGGGGGATGAATCTGCCCACTTTGGGCGAGTTTTTGTTGAGTTTAATCAGCATCACGGGGTCACCTCAACGGGCGGGACAGACAGACACCACACGTACTGCAGGCCGATGTTGGGCTCTTCCAGATCGTTGCCCGTTGCTGGATCAATGAAGCGCCCGCCACGGAAGGCCAGCGCGTGCGCGTTGCCGTCAGCCCGTAGGCCCGTAACCACGCAACGAAAACCTGGGCGGTGGAACCAAGACGCCAACGCCTCAGACAGACGATCAGAGATTGGTTCACCGTCCTCTGTGACCGGGACGAATTCGAGTTGGGACAGGCCGCGCCCGAACTGCTCAACCAGAACCATGTTCACGATGGCGGGGTGGTAGCCTTCCACGTCTGGATCATGGGATGGCTTGCCGACCAACTTCCGGTAGCCTTCTGCCAGATTGTCCGCAGGAACGCCCAGGGCGATCTCCAGCGCGTCCACGAAGCACGAAGCTGGTTTACTAAGAAGCACGGGTCACCTCGGCTGAGCGTGCGGCGTGGGTGACGATGGCCACGATGTTGGCTGCCGACAGTGACTTGGCACCGGTGGCAACCGCTTGAGCGTACGTGGGCGCGCGTCCGATGATCTTGGCGATCTTGGCAGGTTTGACGCCAGTGCTGAGCAGGTCAGACACTAGCTTCTGGCCGACTGGCGCGAGTAAGGGGGTGACGTTGCGCTGAAGCGAGTCGAGCTGGAAGATTAGTTTTAGAACGTCTGGTGCATCTTTGGCCATGGTTGGGCTCCGAAACGAGAAGAAGTACGGACGCAACGCTGCGCCCATACTTCCATTGTAATCGGAATAACCGTTATGTCAAGAGGTATCTCTCAAGATATCAGCAGGTTTTCGTAAAAGATACTTGTCATACCTGGGTTTATACCACTCCCTCCAGTTGGGAGGTTTGAACAGAGGTGTCTCGTCCGGCCCGGTCAGAATCCAGACTCCCAAATCGTACTTCTCCCACTCACTCCAGAGCTGAACTTGGTACTTCGTGAGAGTCGATCCTTTCGGTCGCTTCACATCGATAAACCGAGTCCGGTGGGCCGGGTGGTGGCAGATCAGGTCAGGCAAGCCGCGCATGAACGCGCCGCAGGTTGTCGGATACACCATCCACCCAAGGGACGTCAAGAAATACTTGACGTCCCTCTGTATCGCAGACTCAAGTTTAGCCGTCGCCATATTCGGTAAGCCCCTCCCGAACCGCCCGTACCGGAATTCCCAGGGCGTTCGCTCGTTCGATCTCCGCGTTGACTCCCCCCGACTCTGCCCAGCCTTCCATCGTCTGAGCAACCCACACTTCATCACATCGGTCCAGCACGGTGAAGTCGATCGGCAACCAGAAGTCTGAGCAGTTCAGTTCATCGGGCAGGTGTTTCGCAATCCCGTGGGACTGAGAGATTGGACCGAACACCGACACGTCCGGACAACGGTTCAGGATGGCCGCAGCGAGGGAACAGATTCGGTAGTACCGGTGCTCCCGTACAACCTCACTTGGGTGGCTGTACGGGCTGGCGAGATAGATAAGTTTCGTTCTCAAGAGAAGAACCTCGACACCACGGTGGCGACTTGCAGGGCGTCATCCAGAGCTCGGTGGGCCACGTTGTCCCGCACACCGATACGTTCCAGGCACTTGTCCAGGGGGAGAACTGCGCCGTCGTGAGGTGAGAACAGGAGGCTGCCAGCGTCCAACGAACGGCGCTCCAGCAACGGCTCGACGTGTTGACGCCAGCCAGGACAACGGTTGAGGAATTGCAGGTCGAAGCGGTCGAAGTTCTTGCCGACCACGGTGACCTTGTTTTCTTCCGTCACCCCATGTGCTCGCAGGCACGCAGCCAAGTCCGCCAGAGCGGTTGTGATAGGTACGATGGAGATGTGGGTCTCCTTGCGACCGCTGATCTCGGCAATCACGTCGGCGTTCATGGCGAGCGCGTATGGCTCGCCTACAATGCGTTTGTGGCTGATGAGGCGGTTGAAAGTTTCCCAACGTCTGCCGGTCTCGTTGACGGCGATCTCAGGGTCTGGGTCGAACAGAACACATCCTATTTCTAAGACGCAACAGGAGTTTGGATCAAGTCCGCTGGTTTCCAGGTCGATGGACAGCAATTTCATTTCGTGAATCCTTGCAACGTACGTTGCTCAGCAGGGGAGGAGTTGAGGAAGGTTTCGATCCACTTGTCGCCCCGTCGCGCGGCGGTCTCAATGTTGGCCGCAACGGACGAGTCGGTGTGGACGTGTTCGGGGAATGAGGAATCCCCCATTTCTAGTGTGTCGCTGAGGTTTACAATTTCATAGGAATATCCTCCTTTTACGGGGAAGGGGCGGGATTCGAGTTTCATAGGTCACCGTCAATGAGAAGGGCGTTTCGTGGCCAGCCAATTGAAGTATACACCAAATCGGGCAGGAGTCAAGCACATTCCGGAAAGAATTATCCGTCCCACCCGCAACGCACGAACCGATCGGCCAGCACGGCACTGCTGGCCTCGTCCTCTGTGAGGCCCTCCAGGGAGCCTACAGCCGACTTGACGCCGTTCCAGCTCCCTACGTTCGTTGCCCAGTCCAGTGACAGGAGCGGCACCGTACGGCACAGGGCGGCCATTTCGTCGGCCACTGCCTTCTCAATGATTGGTGCGTACCCGGCTTCACTGACGGTCGCCAACTCGTCGTGGACGCTCAACAGTTTGATGAGGAACTCGTGGATGCCCACGGGCTGCACTTCGTCCCACACACGTTTCTGGACTCGCAGAGTACACGTACGGCCCGCCGACTGGATCAGGTGGTTCAGTGCGGCACGCAGAATCTTACCTTGCAAGCTGAACACGGAGCCGTACAGGGCAGAGCTGACGGCGCTCTTGACTGTCTGCGTTCCCTTGTTCTCCTTGCGTACGATCTTGCGATCCAGCTCCAAGAATTCCATGTAAGCGGGTGCGTTCGTCCCGTCCTTGGACATTTCGTTCCACTGCTTCATGCCTTGGAATAGGATGTTCATGACCGCGAACTCGGCTTGAAATGAACGGCGGAATCCGAACACGGAATCGATGTGCTGCTGCTTGGGCTCGACCACACGTAGCCGACCACTTTCGTCCGGACGGAGCGCTTCGAGCGACTGTTTCACCAGCTTGCGGGTTTCCGCCATGATGGGGTATTTGGCGAAGAACCCCAGAATGATCCGCTCTGCCTCTTCAGGCGTCACGCCCAGGGTGTGGGCGATGTTGAACGACGCAGCGCCGTACAGGATAGCGTACACGCAAATCTTGGCTTTCTTGTACCAACCGGCCTCGACCGTGTTTTTGTCGTCCTTGTTTTTCATGATCTGGCTGTACGGAATCTGGGAAGCCTCAGCAGCGAACACCCCGTGCAACGACTTGCCGGTCTCAATGTCCTTCTCCAGGTTCCCGTCGTGCATGACTGCTGCAGCAATTGCCAGCTCCTGCGAATTCATGTCGCCGCCGCACACGATCCAGCCCTCTTTCGCGAACGTGAAAATGTCGCGAATCTCGTTGCTGGAGTCGATGGCGTGATAGTTCAGGCCGTCGGCACCGGACATACGTCCGGACTTCGTGCCGATGACTTTGAACGAGGGGAACGCCTCCTTGGACAACATCAGCTTATCGTAGAGCTGCAAACGTTTCTTGTGTTTGCGCACACTCAGCACGTGCAGAGCACGGGCCACCACAGGCATCGGCCCCGGTCCCACGGTTCCCTTACCCCCACAACGTCCGCAACCTTTCTTGCAACAGAACTCCTCTCCCTCCAGAACCATGGCGGTCGTCAATTTCTTCAGCTTCTCTTTATCGCATCCGTCGGCCACGATCAAAGCCTCCATGGGGTCCAGGGCTTCCGCGATGTACTTCCGGACGGCGATGTGGGAGTTGACGTTGATCTCAGCCTTGGCCACGTATTTTGACGAGGCGGCGATCTGCTCGTCCAGCTTGGCCATATCGATGGGCAGCCCCGCCACCCGCACCGACGCAACCTGACAGGCCATTTCTGAGTCGAAGTCTGTCTCCAGGCTACCTAGGTGCTTGTCCAGGCGCTCCAGCAGATATACGTCGTCTAGTGCGTACTTGGTTTGTGGGGCATCAATCGAGGCCGTCCAGAAGTTCAGGTGCTGGCGTAGCAGCAGTGGCCAGAGGGGCTTCCGCACGTGCGCGTCGAGTTTCTTGTCGTAGAAGTTGTGTTCCCAACCACCATCGTTCAGCAGAGTGGCGTAGGGCGCGTATCCACACTCGTACGGATACGGCGGGGACTCGAAACTCTCGCCGATCTTCTGAATGTCCTCCACGCCCAGTACGAAGCGAGCAATGTCCTTCAGAGCTGAGGACGGTCCGAAGCGGAGCGCAACGTCCAACCACTGAGTGCCAGTTTCGTCGTCGTCGTTTAGTGCGGTCTGCCAACGTTGGTCGGATGCCCGCTTGGCGAACAGAATCTCAGGTAGGTCTGTCATGCCGTTGAGCATGTCCGCGACGTGTTGTGCCACGTCGGTGGGTACCTTACGAACGCGAATCTCCTTCGTCGCAAGGGCGGACCCGCCGATCTGCTTCTGGCACAGCAAGAGGGTACACACGGCGGCAGGTGGCTTCAGACAGAATGCTGACCGCTCAGAGTAGAACAGATTGGCCATGTCGGTGACGTGGTCGATGGGGCGCGCGTCGATACCGTGGTCCCGCTGCAGGCCACGGGCGGCACAATAGAACTGACTGACGCGCTGCCAGTCGAACGTCAAGTTATGGGCCACGACACGACACGTCACGATCTCTTCGATCAGGGCGACGGTCTGGGACGCAGGGTTGCGCCAGAGGTCGAAGATGAACGGCTTGTCGTCATGCTTCTCGGTGTGGTAGTCGAAGCGTGCTTGGATGATGACCGATGGGGAATAGATTCCCAGGCCTTCGGTGTCGAACCAACAAGATTTGAGTTGAGACAAAGTGGTACCTAAACGAGAAAAGGGTGCGGACTACTAATAGTCTACACCCTTTTCGGCCTCTTGTCAACTGAATTCTACTCGGTTCCCAGTAATTGCTCCCGCGTGATCGTACCGCACGAGTAGCTCAGGGCGCGCGCCTCGGCCTCTCTCCCGCGTTTGAACAGTTCGGACACTGCTGACTTCACTTCTGCGGTCTTGGGGATGCCGTACTTGCCGGTAGGGCCGTTGCTCTCCTTGGGCAGAGCTATGGCCTTCCTGATCGCGTCTACCCCGGTTCGCCCGTCACGCACGCGGCTGATGAACTCGGAGTCGAGTCCCCAGACTTCCACGCGCGGACGAACCCAGTTCCGCGACTTGGATAAGGAGCGGGCCACCTCGGCCAGCGACGTCTCCGCGCCGAACACGTCCCGGATAGCTTGAATCTCCTCCCAGAGCGTCAATCCCGTCCGGTTCATGTTTTCGATCAGGTTGACGATCTTGGGGTCACCCAAACAAACCGACACGTCGATCTCGTCCCACTCCAGAAGTTGGGCAGCAGCCAGCCGACGGTAACCTGCGACCAAATTCTTGTCCCCGTCGATCAAGAGGGGTGTGATCTGACCATGGAGCTTCATGGAGTCGGCCAGCTCCTTGACGCAACCCACACCAAAGGTGCGAGAATAGTTTTTACCGAGGACGACCTCGGTCAGTTTAATTTTCACGGATGAGCTCCTTCCAAGTTTTGCGGTATTCCGATTCGCACTCTTTACGGTCTACTGAGTCGAAGCCACGCCCCGAACAGAAGCACTCAAATGAGTCGCTGTCCAGCAGAGAGAGGGGGTCGGCGAAGTTGGAGCCGTGTTTGTTGAATGCGTTTTGGCAGAGGATACGCCCGAGGGCGGCTGGTGATTGGGCCATTCTAAGTACACTTGAAGTGGTAGGTGGGTTCAGTATCATTCTGTTCTCTGGTCACTTGGTGCGTTGAGACAGTATTCTACGCCGTCCACGGAGTCGATGATTCCGTCGTATCGGCAGTGCTCCAGATCATCCTGGGTTGCGATCTGCACTGGCAAGCGCCAAGTGGCACCGTGGTCTTTGTGGACTCCGAAAATCCACTGGCTGGGAGTACCCGCAACGCCCATCTTCTGGTACGCATACTGGTCAGTCCCGAGCCACGCACCGTTGCAGATGAACCCGACACCGTTGCCGGTGGTGAACCCTTCCGTGTGGTGGTGACCAATGACTGCATAGTCTACTGGTCTTGCGTCACGAAAGGATTGACGCGAATCTTTCCCACGGTGAATTCCCGACTGACGGTTGTGCCGTTTGGCAAGCCCCGTCCACGGGTTACCCCCGGTCGAAGCGACGTCGTCCCCGTGTGAAATGTGAAACCCGTATCCCTCGACGTCGACGACCGAATCCCAAGAGTTGGGTAGGTTGAATGAAACGTTGGAGAGATCGTGACAAAGGGATTGAGCGACCTTGTTGATTGCGTAATCCCAATTGTTGTGTGGACCGTTTGCCCCGTACTCCTTGGTGTGGGTAAGGCGACCGTGATTTCCTGCCACGGCGAATACGTCGACCACTGGGAAGTGGGCGGACAGGTCACGCAACATGAGTGCGTGCAGTGCTCCGATTGCGAAGCTGTTTTTGAACATTGATCCGAAGGCGGAGCGGCGTTCAGCTTCGTGGATGGAACCAGAAGTGTTGTCGCCAAGAGACAGAACAACAAGGCGCTTGAAGTCATAACCGACGAGAGTTTGTTTTGCATATTTGATGGTTGAGTCAACGAGGGATTGGCCACGGCGGCACGAAATGGGAAAGTTGTAGTGTTCAAGTCCACCGACTTCTTCGGATCGGACGACTTGGTCATGATGACCATCTGAGAGCACGAGTACCAGGGTTTCCTGGATGGCTTTCTTACGGGGTTTGAACTTGGGTGTGGGAACCGGTTTGAACGGTTTAATGGAGGTTGCCGCAATCTCTGCGGCCTCTTGGATGAGTCCTTCAGAACGGAGGTCTGTACGGAGACGACTCTTGGCGTACGTCGCTGCATCTTTCAGATGTTGCAGCTTGGCGGCGTCCTGAGGGTCTCCATCGAACGAGGTATCGCGGAGAATGCGGCTTACGTGACCAACGTTCAAGCTGAATTTCTCGGCAATGTCTCGCGTGTTCCAGCCTGCAAGCTGGAGACACTTCATTTCGATGTTTCGGGATTCGGTCATGGAGTCTTTTCGGAGAGTGGAAGGCGTTTTGTCTATTAAGAGTATACACCACGGGGAGGTAAAGTCAAGTGCTATTCGTTAAGATTCGCAGGATTCCAGTAGCAGGCCAAGGGACAGGTCTTCGAGACGTTTGTTCTCAATCAAGGTGTCGAGAATCAGAGAGTCAACAGGTAGGTGGATCAGGTCGATGACTCGGGTCTCTTCAGTCTGCCCGATTCGATAGTTTCGTGCCAAGAACTGCAAGCGGTGTTCCGCTGAGAAGTTTTGGTCAAAAACCACGATGGTCTTGGCTTCGATCAGCGTCAACCCGAATCGGCACGAGGCCGGGTTTCCGATCAGCACTGTTTTGTTGGCGTTGTTCGCCCAGAAATCTAGGACGTGCTGCTGGACTTTCGTGTTGTCGGCGGTGAAGCAGTTCCATCCGCGTCCGTCGATCGTGATGACGTCCCAGCCCTCCTCCCGACAGATTCGCTTGACTCGGTCAATTGAGCCTTGGAAAGACGCGCCAACGATCATGCGACCGATCGGTTCATCCTCTTTCAGAATTTCGACTAGGACGTCGTCCTTGGGACAGAAGGTTTCGACGATGCCACGCTCTCCGCCTTCACCCACTTCTGCATTCTCATCGTACTGGAAGCCGCTGGACAACGCTCTGAGCCACGTCAGACCGGTGATGACATTCGGCGCGGACGAGGCCAGGGCCTTCGCGATACGTTGGGTGCGCGGCTGTGCTGGGCATTCCCGACGGATGAACGTTTGCGGAGGTAAGTCCAGCAGGTCGTTTTTGCGATACACGCTCATCAGACCACTCAGGCGGGCGGGAAGTCGCTCGACCTCTTTATCCCTCCACCCGTCGATCTTGCGAAACGTGTTTCCGTCGCTATCTTCGCCCTTGACGACAACGGCGTAACGGTTTTCAAACGCCTGCAAGCTGCCTTCACGGAGGAACCCCGGCCACGCGATCTCTGCTTGACTCCAGATATCGGACGGTCGTTTGGCTGTGACCGTACCGGACAACAGGATGACGCACCCGTCTGTCCCGTGGGTCGCGCGGATGTGATCCGTGACCCGCTGAGCGGCTTGAGAACGGACGGCGTTGGGGTTCTTGAGACCGCTACACTCGTCGAAGAAGATGACTTGCGGCAAGGTCTCGTCGCCCTTGCAGTCGATGACGAAACGCTCGTAGGTCTTCAGAGTTGGTACAGCGGTCACGCCCCACTTGTAAATGTCCAGCTCCACGGACTCCAGAGCGGACTTGGGTCCGACAAACCAGACCTTGTCGGCCACCTCTTCGTCCGCCCAGCCGTACAGAGTTGCAAGACGTTCCCAGATTTCGATGGACGTCAACGACTTGCCAAGGCCCATGTCGGCTGCCAAAATCAGATAGCGATACGTCAGAGCGTTCTGAATCATTTCAACTTGGTGATCTTGTAGTGGACGTACGATTGACTCAGGCAAGAGCAGCTCGGCTGGGCGCTCAAACCATGCGTAGGGGTTGTCCGGCCCTTGGCAGTTGCTCATAGCTGCCTTGATTTGAAACATGTTGCGTGGATGATTGGCGATCGACCAGCATTTGCGTTCTGGATTCCATTTGGACCCCTTCATTGCTTTTAGGAAATTCTTCAGAGCGAACGGTGACTTGGTGAACAGGATCAAGCCGCTCTTGGGGCAGGTTTCGATCCTACATTGGTGCTTCTTGCCGTTGTTGAAAAGTGTGTAGTCTGACATTTATCGCTTCGCCTTTAATTGTGTTGAGATTGCATCTTCTGGTGTCCATCCTCGGTCGATGCGTCCGGTGATTGTTGCTCGGTTCAGACCGCTGATCTCGGCCCACTCGCAGAGAAGCAGAGTTATTCCCCAGGCTTCGATATATCGGTTCGATCTACGGTTTCTACCTTGCTCAGAGCTGGTTGACCATTTGCAGTTCTCGGGGCTGTAGCCGAGTTCGTTATCAATCCGATCGAGCGAGCAGTCTTTCGGCCTTGGCCCCATATCAGCCAGGAAGTTGTCTGGGCTGTCCCAGCGCTCGCAAACGGTGATACCGCGACCGCCGTAATTTGCATAGTCTTGGCAGTTTGGGTTGTTGCAGCGGTTTCGGCATTTATTCCAGGCGCTATACTCAGGAGTGTTTGATTGCCCGTGTGTTGTGTTTTTCTCAACGGTCTTCTCCCGATTCAAGCAGCCGCAGCTTGAAGTGCGTCCGCTTTTCACGTCGTCGTGCCGAGCTACGAATTCGATGCCGCAACGCCCGCAACGGCAAAGCCATTTTCGGTGTGACGGGTACACAGTCTGACCGGGGACTTCAGAGATTAGTTCAACACACATTATTTTGTTCATTTCAAATAGAATTTTTTGGCTTGAGAGGTTCGCTCTCCTCTCATTTCAAAGCCTCGTGACGTAATGGCTTGATAGATTGTGCGGTAGATTTTGCAACAGTCGTGTGGGGAGTCGGTGTTCAGTAAAGTATAACACGCAGAACTGAATTTGTCAACTGTTCCGCCGACGTAATATCCATTTTCGTGTGGCTGCAAGTCGAGCCCAGGAAACCACTCGTAGCACTCGTAACCAACAGCAACCTTGAAACAGAAAAACGAGAAGCGACCGGGGATTACCCAGTCGCTCGTCGTCTTAGACCACTGTTCCCCTGGAGACACCAGGGTAGACACCTCAACCATTAGCGGTCACGGCCAGCTTCCTCAACCTCTGCCTGCTTGACGAAATTGTCACACGCCTCCTTGAGCTGTTCGGGAGTCGGAGGATTCTCGACTTCCAGTGCCACGACGCACTCGTCGGTCGTCGGCACGCAGTATTCGATCGTTTTCTTTCCCTTCTTGAAGCTGGCAGTCTTCGATCCGAGGGTGGCGGGACGGGCGGGACGAGCTTCGCACTCAAATTCCTTGGCGACCGCTTCGCTGATCGGCAGGAAACCGTTGATGTTGTCGCCTTCCAAACGACCCGACTTGTTGTTCAGGAACAGCTCGACGAACTGTTCGGTGTCGCAAAGGAAGCACAGGAACACTGGGCCGAACATGCAGCCGCTGTTGTAGCCGTCGGCTTCCACGGCTTCGACACACTCGTCGTAACCCTTGGAAGGGGCGAAGTGGGTTTCCACGTCGTCGCTGGTCATGTTCACAGCCTTGTCGAGGCGACCGAGAACGATCACGTTGATCGACTCGCCGAGGTCGGTCGTGGTTTCGCCGTCAACGAGAGCCCAGTGGCCTACCTTGACTTGGCCGCTGGTCACGACCTTGCTCTGGCCGGTGGCGATGAACTGGAGCCGTGCGGGGAACTTTCCTGCTTTCTTCTTGGGTTTGGCGAGGGCGGCTGGCGAGAATGGTACGCTGCTGAATGCTGTGATTGCGTTCGACATAGTGGGGTCTGTTTTCCTGAAGTGAAAAATCGGGTGAAGGCTGTCTACTTCCATTATAGTTCCCGAAACGCCCGTGTCAAGAGACACGCTAAAAGATTTCGGGAAATACTTTCCAGCGCAGGCGGCTGGCGGATTACTAAG
>Ga0306898_1000641_pt1 | contig 12844 bp, 15 predicted proteins | sample AntRauMFilla1564_FD_190424 | JGI IMG/M metagenome (GOLD analysis project Ga0306898, IMG submission 190424) | Saline lake microbial communities from Rauer Islands, Antarctica - Metagenome Filla 1 #564 (v2) (version 2) | ecosystem: Environmental > Aquatic > Non-marine Saline and Alkaline > Saline ...
AATTAGTTGGAGCAACGCAATTTTAAAAACTAGATTAGTCCGAACCATTTTTTTAGCATTGGAATTAACGCAAAATATAAACAACTTTTTACAAATGGGAGGCTCAAAAATTGACCTCATCAAATCTTTGCCAGAAGTAAAAGTAATTGATTTTTTAACTTCATTCCTAAAAGCTTTTAACATTGCGATTTTAGACGTCAACCCAGATGATGACAGTTTGTTTTTTTTTACGCCTCAAGATATTTTGGAAAACAAAAAAGAGGCTACCTATGTAGCAGATATTTCAGACGTAGAAAAATCAACGCAAGACGATTTTAACTATTATATTTTCAAACACGCTGAAAGCAATTTCAAAAGCAATCTAGATTATAAAATTGGAGCGGGTTTAGATTATGGATTGACTGCCTTCCCAGATATTAAACCACCGAACGCAAAAGAGTTTAAGATTGAAACTAATTTTACAATTATACCACCCGTAACTATTCCAGGCACAAACGCAACAACTATTTACGGATTTGAAGGTGGACAGCCCGAAATATTAGAAACGGGCGAAGCTAGGTACACGCCAAACTTTGGCGAATTGGTTTTATTTTACTCACACGGCAACAAACCCTTAAACGCATTGTTTGGAGTTCAAAGTTCATTGCAAAGTGGCGTGTTGGCTACGCAATCAATTTCATCTTACATTCAAGTTTTACCATACACGACAGATAATAAGAGTTTTGCATTTTCGATTTTAGTAAATAATAACATAGCATATCGAGATAATTTATTTAGTCGATATTACGCTGAAATTATTAAAAGATACATTGACCAGAATGTAATGAAACAAGAATTTACGCTATATTTGAACGCAAATGAAGTTCGGGATTTTAGGCTAGAAAATGATATTATAATTGGCGAAAATAAATTTACAATTGTAGATAGTACGATTGACATTACCACAGGCAAAACTAAATTAACCTTACTCAACTACTAATGGAAGACAAAGAGCAGAAAATAAAAATCCAGTTTGATACCAACGCAGAAGAAACAGCGGCGGCGGTTAGAAAATTAGAAACCGCAACTATTAAAGTTGAGGAATCCGAAATTAAATTAAAGAAAGCAAATGATGCTTTAGCAAATTCAACAGGCAAATCAGTTGAAGAAATTCGAGCATTAGAGATAGCACAAAGAAAAGCAGCTATTGCAACGGAGGACGCAAAGTCAAGCGTTGACAAGTTAAGCAACACGCAGCAAAAAGCGGGTAAATCTACTAAAAGTTTAGCAGAAAATATACAAGGGCTAGACAACCCTATAAGCGGTGCAATAACTGGCTTTAAAGCCATATTGATTCAAATGTGGGCAATAGTTGCCAATCCAGTTGGGGCGGTATTAGCGTTAATTGTAGGTGCCGTGGCGTTACTCGGCAAGGCTTTTTTATCAACAGAATCAGGCGGTCAAAAACTACAAAAAGCATTGTCAGTCATTAGTGGTGTTTTTAGTGGATTGTTGAAAATTATCGAGCCGATTGCTAGTTTTTTAGTAGATAGACTAATTAAAAACTTTGAATTAGCAGGGCAAGCTATATTAGTAGTAAGTTCGCTAATTCAAAAAGGATTAAAAGCTATCGGATTAGATTCCGCCGCCGCTGGATTAAAAGCATTAGAAGAAGGAGTGAATGACAATATTAAAGCTAGCAATAAACTCGCGGACGCAGAAGCTAAGTTAGTAAGTGCAAGGAGGAATGCACAGCAAACACAATTAGATTTTCAAAATAAAGCGGAAAAGATAAGACAAAAAAGAGATAACGACAGCAATTTATCCATTGCAGAAAGATCAAAATTAAACTCACAACTTGCGGGGGTTTTGAAAGAGCAATCTTTGGAAGAGTTAAAAATTGCTAATTTAGCTAAAACAGTTTCAGATTTAAGAATTGCTCAAGAGGGAGAAAGCAGCGCAAATCTTGACGAACGAGCGGAAGCATTATTGCAAATTTCAGATATTAACGAGCGTATTTCAGGACAAGAATCTGAGCAGTTAGCAAATGCAAATAGTTTGCGGAACGAACAAAAGGCACTAGACAAAGAAGCAGCAGCAGCAAAAGCCGCAGCCGATAAAGTAATTGAGGATGCACGACTTGCATTACTTAAAGAAGGAATTGACAAAGAAACAGCTTTGCGAATTGCAAACGAGGACTTAAACGACAAAACCGAGGAGCAAAAATTAGCACGGCTAAAAGAACGAGCAAATCAAGAGGTTGAAATACTTAAGCAAAAAGGAATTGATACTGCTGCAATAACTATTCTAAATGCTGAAAAGTTTGCAACTTTAGAACAAGAACTTGAAGCCAAAAGATTTGATGAAAAATTTGCGAAAGAAATTGAAACAAAAGCAACCGAAGCAGCAAATGAAAAGCTAGATTTTGAAAATAGATTAATAATTTTAGCAGAAAGGGACGCTTTGATTTTGGCGAATACTGCATTGACAGAAGAAGCAAGAAACAATCTGTTAAAACAAAATGTAGAGGTTAGGGCAAATATTGAAAAAGCAGAACAAGCTTTTAAAGAGCAACAACTGCAAAACAATATAGGTAATTTACAAAATATACTTTCAGTTGGTGGGAAGAAAATGCAAAATGTATCCAAAGCATTAGCCATTGCGGACGTTGTAAGAACTTCGGCAAAATCGGTATCTGAAAGTGTTTCAGGAATTGGGGCCGCAAATACATTAGCATTAGCAACACCCGCAGCAGTTGCATCTTTTGGGGCTAGTGCCGTACCAGTTATTGCGGCAAACACAATTCAAGGGGGTTTACAAATTGGGTCAACTATTGCAAGTGCGGCAAAAGCAATACAAAGTATTTCATCAGGCGGCAAGTCCGCACCAAGTGGCGGGGCGGCAAGCGGTGGCAGAAGTGGTGGCGGTGGTTCGGCTGCAAGTGCAACTCCACAAGTAGCATTTCAAGCATCTAGCGAAAATCAAATTGGTAACACCGTTGCAAATAATTTAAATGCACAGCCACCAATACAAGCGTTTGTAGTGAGTAAAGAAGTAAGTGATGCGCAGCAACTAGACAACAATAAAATTAATTCAAATTCTCTGTAAATGGCAAAAGAAAATAGAATAGTAGCGTACCCTAGAATGTGGTACGTTTTGAAATTGCGATTAGAAGCAAAAAAGCGGGAGTGTTCAATCAGCGAAATAATTTGTGAAGCTTTGTTTCAATATTTTAGTAAAAAATAGTATATTTGAAAAACAAAATAATTATGGAAATAGAATTTAGAGTAAAACAAATTGAAAAAAAAGTATTTTACATTCAAGAATACAAGGAGTACATTAGCGAAACCGCAGTAGCAGGATTTTGGACTACTAAATGGATTCCAGAAAAGAAAACAGACTGGAGGTATTTCGATAGTATTCCTTACAAATCTTTAGACAAAGCACTAGAAGCAATTTCAGAAATAGGTAAATACCCAATTATACACGAAGTAAAATAACCATTTAAAAAGAAAGGAGATTAAAACCGCTACTTAATTGTAGCGGTTTTTTTTGTGTGTTAAAGTCTTATTAAATAGTACCTAATAAGGTTATTTGTTTTATCTTTGTTGAAACTTAAAAATTTATGGAAATTATGGAAAAAATATGTTACCAATATTACAATCACAGCCCTAGAATGCACGTTAATATAACTCAAGAGGTTAGTACAGTGCCTATTGTAGGCGATATTATAACTGTTGTGAAAGATGAGTTTTTTAGCTTAAATAAAAAAATTAAAGATAAAAACTATTTTATTAAATTTAAAGTTGTAAGTCGTGAAACAAGGGCGGTTTATAAAAAATCATTTTACAACAATTGGAAAATTAACCTAGAACTTATAGATATTAATATTTTAAATAATAAATAACCCCGCACAACCAACTAATTAAACCCACTCAAACCGAGTGGGTTTTTTTGTGTGCCACATTTCCAAAATTATAAACCATTAACGCAACCTTTGTATCTATGAAAGTTTACAAAGCAAAATTAAAGGCGGGTACTGATGTCAACTGTTTCTCAATAGTATTGGGGGCAGCTGTTGAAACTAAACTTTCAAAGTTTGCCGAGGAAGTAAACAAGCCCGTATTTTTTGCCAACCAAGAAAAGCGAATTATTTATAGTGTTGCAATGCGACCAAATAAGCAAATTTTTCGCAAAGATATAAACGGCGAACCAGCTTATATAACTTTTGATTCTGAGGAAGTTGAAAAGATGCAGCAATCTTATTTCAAAAGCAATAACAAAGGGCTTGCAAAAATGAGTTTAAACCACTCAGACGAAGAAATTACAGGTGTTTATCCAATTGAAAGTTGGATAGTTTTGAACCCTGAATTAGACAAAAGTAAGACACTTTTAATGGAAGATGTGCAAGCGGGCGACTTAATTTTAGGCTTTAAAATTGAAAACGACGATGTTTGGGAAAACTTTGTTAAAACAGGCGAAGTAGATGGAATAAGTTTGGAAGCGTTTTTAGATTACGAAATTATTAATCCAATAAATATAAATATGAATGTAGAAGAAAAAAAATCCTTTATAGCAGAGGTCATCGAAGTGGCGAAGTCCCTGTTTATGATGAACGATAAAGAAAAGGAAGACATGGCAGAAGTGCCAGAGGTTCCAGCATTAGACCCACCTGTAGACCCAATGGCTGAACTTCAAACAATGTACGATGCTGCAATGGCTGAAAATGCAGACCTAAAAGAGCAAATTGCAACTATGCAAGCTAAAGATGTGGAAGATGCTACAACTTTAGAAACAATGAAGTCACAAAAGTCAAAAGCTGAAAATGATTTAGCAGTCTTCAAAGCTGAAAAATTAGCAATAGTTGATTTGCCAAAATCAAAGGAGTTTTCAGAAATGACTTCGCTAGAAAAATATCGAGAATCAAAAAAAAACCAATAAAAAAATAAAATACAATGGCAATAACTTATAGCCCAATAGCAATCCGAGGTGAAGCAGTTTCCCCAATTATTCAAGAAATATTTTTCTTGAATAAAACAGTAGAAAGAGGTTTGGTAAATTTCGCAGACGATGTTAAAGCATCAACAATCATAACGGAAACAGCCGTTAACGTTGTTGGTCAAGCTTACACAGGTGAAAGGTTAAATTCACAAGGTGGTCCCGTATTAAAGGACAGAGTAGCCAATCCTAAAAAGATTGAATACAAGTACACTTTTAAAATGGAAGCTTTAAGACAATCTCGATTTAATCGCGATATGGCTCAAGGTGCTTTAAACATTGACAGTTCAGAGTTCAATACTCAAGTACTACAATTGACCGCACCAAAGACTTCACAAGACGCACAATTGAAATTTTGGGCAGGATTTTCAGCAGGTGCTCAAGCATCAATTGCGGGATTAACAGCTAATGCTGCACAAGGTAGCATTTCTGCATCTGCAAAAGCAGCAGTAGCATCTTACACGGCTGATTTAGCAGGAGTAGATGGTGTATTGTCAAGAGTTTTATTTGATGAAACAGTTTTAGGAGCCTACATTAAAGTAGGAGGTACAACCGTAACGGCTGCAAATATTGCCGCTGAATATGCTAAAATTTTCGCAGCAGTAAAGCCAGAAAGCTTTGAAGCTGCTGAATTGCCAGTTATGTACGCACCATACGCACACAGACAATTAATCTTAATTGCTAATAATGCAGTTGGAGCAGCACAACAAGTAAACTTTTTAGTTACTGGAACTGGAACAGCCGAAGTAATTTCATACAACGGAGTTGTGATTGAATTTGTACCATTTCCTACGGGTTTTGTATACGTTCAAAGACCTTCTGTAATCTATTTTTCAACTGATTCAACGGCTGATATTGCTAGTTTTGAAACTGGAAAAGTAGATAATGATAGTGATGTAATGTTTGTACGAACTATTTATACTTTGGACGCAACAGTAATGGCACAAGGAGACGGTGTACTTTACGGAGGATAATAAATAACTAGGGCGTTGAAAATACGCCCTTTTTAAAACAAAAAATATATGTGTGTTACATTAGGAGGATCGCGTAAATTAGCGTGTATAAGCGGACAAGCAGGAATAGACGCCGTATCAATTGGAGTTTTCAATTCGCTTACAAAAGTAGTTACAACCGCAACAGGCGTACTTGAGATTGCGACATCGTTTGCTTCAACAACTTTAGCGAGATTTGAAGTAAAAGCAACTACTGCAAATTACGTAGAAAATGGAATTTCAGGCGGCGATAATAGAAGTAAAGGAGTAACTGGTAATTTGCCAATTATATTAAACGTGCCAAAATCTGATGCGGTAAAAACCGTTACCGATGTTAAGAAATTATTGGACGGTGAAGTAGTTTTGTTTATTGAAAGAAAAGATGGAACTATTACGGTTGCAGGTTCACAAAATGGAGCAATGGCAATTACTATTGACGACCAAACAGGTGGTACAATTGGGGATCTTAACGGATTTACCGTTACATTTCAAACGATGGAACCAGATTTTTCAAGAGAATATTTACTTACAGCACCAGCTTTAATAGAATATGCAGCGGCATTGAAAGCGGTTGTTTAATTCAAATAAACTAAACTAAAAGCCGTGAGAAATTACGGCTTTTTTTATATCAAAAAATAAAATGAAAGTACTTTTTTTAAACACGCCGTTAGTTTTTTCATTAATTCCAAGAATTTACCCAATTGAAAGCGATAATTTAACTTTGACTTTAAGAAAAGAAACAGGAAGCACAATTTTAACGCCTGAATTTACTTTTACAGTTGGTCAAAAATTACAAATTACAATCACAGCGCAACCTGCTCAATTTAAGATTTTAGATAAATTTGAATTTGAATTAAAAAGAGATGACGAGATTTTATATTTGGGAAAAATACAAATTTTAAAAGAAGGGACAAACATTCAAAATTTTAATTATGCCGAACAAAACGAACGATTTACCTACAAATAAAGGGCTGCAAACTTTTACTTTTGAAAATAAAGTCGAAAAATTCAGCGTTTACCAGCCTATCGACATAAAGCCAAGAGTTGGCATTGACTATATTTTAAATAGCAAAAACAACGTAAATAACGCAAATTATATAACTTATAAAGATGCGTACGAAGACAGCCCAACTAATAGCTCAATATTAAACGATATTCGTACTTATATGTACGGAGAAGGATTGATTGATGAAGGAGTAGAAAAGGTTAATCTTAGACAATATATTTCTCCAGAGGACGTATTATTGACGTGCAACGATGATGGCATTTATGGTGGTTTTGCAGTTCAAGTTATTTGGAACGAACAAACAAAAAAACCGCTAAAAATAAAATATATTCCAATTTACAAATTGGGAATAAAATACAATCAATTGACTTTAGAAGTTGAGGGTTACTGGTTTTCTTATGACTGGGATAATAAACAACGTTACCGTCCCGAGCTTTACCCAAGGTTTACGGGGCAATATACTGAGGGGCAAAACCTCGAAATTCTTTTAGTCCGACAGCCAACATCAGAGCCGTTTTTTGCCGTTCCAGATTACAGAGCGTGCGTTCCAAATGCAAGGTTCGAAGGAGGTGTAGGCAACTATGCATTAAATTACATTGAAAATAGCGCACACGATGTAGTAATTGTAAATTACAACCAAGGCCGACAAGCTACACCAGAAGCAGCAAGATCCGAAGCGGAAAAGGTCCGTGATAGAGTTTCAGGTACAAAGAACACCGCAAAAGTAATTGTATCATTTAATGATAGTATTGAAGAATCAGTAACATTCGACAAAATACCACCTAGCAATTTAAGTGAAAACATTACGTTCTTTACCGAGGAAGCCGAGCGAAAAATTTTAATTGCGCACGGAATGCCAAGGATTTTATTTAGCGGAAACAATCAGGGCGGCGGTTTTTCAAATAATGCAGACGAATACTCAATGGCATTGAAAATATTTTATCGTAAAAAGATAAATCCACGACGTCAGAATTGGGTAGATGGGATTAAGCAAATAACTGACTTGATAGATGGCGAAATTAAACCTTGGTTTAAGGATTTTGAAGAAGAAACAGAACTAGATAAAACCGAAACAATATGAAACTTTGGCTAACAGAAAATGACATTCCTGCATTAACAAGTTTTGCGGGCAATATTGACACAGACGCACTGAAACCATTTATAGTAATTGCGCAAACAAACGATATTTTGCCAATTTTAGGCGTAGATTTGTATAGTAAAATCAATACGGATATTGAAAACGATAATTTGTTAGGAGTTTATTTAGAATTTTATGATAAATACATAATTTTTATGCTTGCTTATTTCAGTTGCAGCCATTATATCGCAATTAATACAAGCCAAATAAGCCAAAACGGAATTATAAAACCCGAGCAAAGGACTGATTTAAACGAAATTACAAGATTGTCAGCACTTTACAATCAATTAGGTAACAATGTATTTTTACAATTTAAAGAATTTATTAAATTAAATCCAGTAGCAGAGTACAAAATCGAACAAGTGACAAGAGAAACTAATATAATTCAATTCTATTAAAAATGGCACAGGAAAATTTTAACGTATCAGAGCCTAACGATGGATTAGGCGACAAATTAAGGGCTGCATTTATAAAAGTACAATCTAATTTCACCGAATTATTTACTAATAAAGTAGACAAAGAAGCGGGTAAAGAATTAAGTACTAACGACTACACGACAACTGAAAAAGATAAACTTGCTAATATTGAGGATTTTGCAGAAGTAAACGTGCAGGCTGACTTTTTGCAAAATGATAATACAGCGGACGATTTTATTAAAAACAAGCCTACAATACCAGTTGTAGGAGACTATCTTTTAAACGGTGGTTATACGGGTACGGCTCAAGATTTAGAAGATACAAAAGCTGCTATTGCAGGTCAAGTATTTACGGGTGATATTTCTGCTACCAATTTAAGCGGAACAAACACAGGCGACCAAGATTTATCTGATTATGCATTATTGACCGATGTAACACTTCAAGGAGTAACCGAAAACGGAAACGTAACAGATAGACCTATTATAGTACGTTCAGACAATAGTTTTGAGGTAAGTGCTGTAATGATAACTCAAGGATTTTTAGCCCAAAATACGGTAACTAACAAATTTACAAGAGTTGAATTTGATAGGATAAGAACTAAAGATACAAGAGGAAACTTCGAAAACCAAGTAATTACTAAAAATTCAGAACCGACAGAGTCAGCTATTTACGAACAACTCAGACCAAATAAAAGCGGAACTATTGCCCTACTAAGCGACATCGGTGTATCAAACTCTAAGAATTTGGGACCAACAGGTTTAAACCAAGGGGGGTTATTAACGATAAATACCGATGCTGCAAAGTTTGATCTTTCAGCTGGTTTTGGCTACGTTGTTAATGGTCATTCTGATGCTGATAATCCAACATATACAAAAGTTACTTGGGTAACTAAGATTGCAAATACAATACCAAACCTTGCAACTCAAAAACAAACATACGTAGCTGTTGACATTAATGGAAATCTGTTTTTTACGAACGTCCCACTAACAGCAACACAAAGGCGTAACTTTATAAGAATTGGTGTTTTAATTCATTTAAATAATTCCGCAGTAACTTACATTGACAATCAACCAACAATAAATATTGAAATTGGTGGACAGGTGCAAGATATTTTGGAAGCGTTAGGGTTTCGATCTTTAAGCGGTAATCGAGTTTTTCCCGTTTCAAATAATTTAAAAATAAAAAAGGAATTAGGCCGCGTTTTTAAATCAGGCGCAAATTTTGACAATTTAACAACGCAGCCGCATTCGTTTACTTTGGCAGCTCAAGAGCCTATAACTTTTAGATACAGAACTCAGACAGGCAACGAAGGGTCAGACATAACAGATATAACCCCCGCAATTTATGACTTAAACGGCACAATCACACCCGTAGCTGCTACGGCAACGTTAGCAACTATTCAAAGAGTTTACATTTTTCAAGATGGAGTAATTCGCATACAACCCGGGCAAAGAGTATTCACAACTCTTAACGCCGCAATAACAGCGTTAAATTCAGATGTTTTCGTAACTGATTTAGATATTGCGGAAAATGGTTTATATCTCGGCGCGATTGTGTTGACTAGAAATGCAGTTGATTTAAGCAATATTTCACAAGCTATTTTTGCGCCTTCGATTGGGACAACTGCTAACGGTTCGGTCGCGTCTCCTGCTCTAGCATATACGGCAGAAGACGTAGCTAACAAACAAAATAGTTTAGCGGTTGATGGAACGGGTGCAAAATATCCAACAGTCGATGCAGTAAACACGAGGTTAGACGCATTACTACCAAGCCCATTGTTAGGCAATATTTTGAGAGGTAACGGGACGGCTTATGCGGCAATTTCAGAGGTGGAGTTTATGCGGGTTAAAAGTCCGTTTTTAAAATCACATTTGGCAACGGATATTAATTTTGACAAATTAATTTACTGGGATAATTTTATAAGACCAAATTTAGCTAGTTTAGGCACAGCCGACAGCGGACAAGTATATCAAAATTTAAATGGTTCAGGCTGGGGTGTTACTGGAAACGAAGCAACGGGAACAGCTTTTTCAATTACTGCAATACCTATAACATCAGCAGGAAGTATAACCTCTTATATTTCTAAAGTTTTGATGCGTAATACCCCACCAAACTCAGCCAGAGCGGCTGGATTTGGATTTTTAATTGACAAAGACAACTACATATCCGCTTTATCAACTAGAGGTGAGGTCATTATAACAAAAAGAACAGCAGGAGTAAATACCACTATTGCTTCGATTTCTTATACAAACAATGGGATTTCGGGAACTGATAGGATAGACTCTGAATTTGATTTTACTTTTAGAATATACTCAAATTCAGCAAGAACAATAGTTGAAATTCAAAGCGATAGGTTGAATATTAGCAACGCTTATAACCTTAACGATATTGCTTATTTTAACAATGTTAATTTCTTTGGCTTAATTGCCTCAGAAAACATTACAGGAAACATAATTTCTGCAAAATTAATAAAAGACATATAAAATGATAGTACAAAAATTAAACGGACAGCCTGATTTATCGGGACTAGAGAATTGGTATATTCAAGGCTACAGCCTTAACGAGGACGGAGAAACGTACACCGTTCAAGCGGTTCACAAGCTAATACCGCTAATCAGAGAGCGGTACTCCATAGACGATGAAATTGCAATACAAAGGCAAAAGGAAACAAAGCCCGTTGAGTTTCAAGCGTATTTTAATTATGTAGAACTTTGCAAAACTTTCCTAAAAACTCTTTAAAATGATAGATAAATTACTAGACAGCTCTGGCGTAATTGCCACTATTTTAACGGGAATAATTGCTTTTTTTGGCGGTAAAAAGATGAGAAGTATTGACGAAAAGAAAGCCAACAGCGACGCATTAGAAGGTATTCAGAGGGTTTATGAGAAATTTGCCGAGCAAACTGAGAGAAAATTCGACCAAATGAATAGCGAGCTAGGAGAGGTTAAGATTTTGCTAAAAAAATACATTGACCAATGCAGTAAATGCGAAAATAATAAGATAAAATAAAATGGCAAAATTAACAGAAAATTTTAGACTTCAAGAGTTTCAATCAGGAGATGGAGCGGACTTCCCTGCCGCTGTTTTAATCAACCTATCAAAACTAGCGAAAAACCTGCAAGTTTTAAGGGATGAATTAAAACAATCAATTACAATTAATAGCGGCTACCGTTCGCCAAAGCATAACAGGGCAGTTGGCGGTGTGGCAAATAGTCAACATGTATTAGGTAAAGCATCTGATTTAAAAGCAAGAAACACACCGCCTAGGCAGTTGGCGCTTTTAATTGAAAAGCTTATCTTAGAAGGCAAAATGGATCAGGGGGGTGTTGGGATATATCCCGACTTCGTGCATTATGATATTCGTGGAACAAAAGCACGTTGGACGAAATGAAAAATATACTACTAATTACACTATCACTTTTGCTGTTTAGTTGCGGGGCTCGAAAGTCCAACAAGTCTAAAATTGAAACGTCCAAACAGTCAGAAGCTACAGCATCAACCGTTTTAAAAGTAGAAACGGTAAAAGATATTGAAACAATAAAAGAAGCCGTTAAAGAGGTTAATTTTAGCAATGAAAAGCTAGAACCTATTGACGTTTTAAAACCTATAATTAAAACGCAAAACACAAAGGACGGCACGACAACTACAACGTGGCAAAATGCAAAAGTTAACCGCTTAAGTATTTCAAAAAAAGAGGTAGTAAAAGAAATTAATACAGATAAAAGCAAAATATTGCAGCAGTCCGAAAGTAAAGAATTGGTAAAAATTAAAGAAAATAACAAAAATATTAAAAAAGATACCGAACGTGAAAGCTATTGGATTTTTTGGCTTTTACTTTTAATAATTACAAGTTTATATTTTTTCGCAAAACACAAAAGCCACTCAAATTGAGTGGCTTTTTTTGGTTAAATGTTTTTAATTTGTTAAAAAATGATAAACCTGCGTATATCTTGTAGTTGTATGCAATTAAAAAAGACATACAACAATAAATATAAATAATAAGGCAACTTGGCGAGTATCTACTATCTGCCACGTCACAGCGCGTATGTAGCCTCCCATTACTCCAAGCCTAACCTCTGTAAAAGTCGCCTTACTATTCATATTCTTATTCGTTATGGTCAATGGCTACATTATTTTTTAATAATTACACTTTTGGAGCTAACATTTTCACTTTTATTTCATCGTCAGAAGTATATTTAGAGAGTTTGAAATCTGAAATTTTGTAACTGTTGAAAATAACATCAATGTCAGTTTCTAAAATATCGTTTAACTCAGGAATTAAAACTTCACAATTGGCATGAGTATTTGGATTTC
>Ga0306898_1000642_pt1 | contig 12841 bp, 18 predicted proteins | sample AntRauMFilla1564_FD_190424 | JGI IMG/M metagenome (GOLD analysis project Ga0306898, IMG submission 190424) | Saline lake microbial communities from Rauer Islands, Antarctica - Metagenome Filla 1 #564 (v2) (version 2) | ecosystem: Environmental > Aquatic > Non-marine Saline and Alkaline > Saline ...
AAAAGATAAAGGATTAATTCTAATCCTTTAGTCCTCTTATTGAGTCAATATTTATTATTTACAAGGAGTAAATATTATGTTACAAAAAGTTAGAGAAGCTTTCGATGTACCTACCTTCATAGAAAAGTATTGTGTGGAAGTCGAGATAACAGATGACAACAGCATCGAGGAATACATTGCAGTATGCGAGAGCAAAACTGTACTTATGTGTAATCTGGCTGATTTTAGTCAACAAGATGAAATAAATTTCAAACTTGTGGAGTATAATAAAAATTTATACTTACTCTACGATGGGAGGATGTACATAGCAAATAACAATTAATTACATTAATAACAATTATACACTATTATTTACATTAATTACATTAATAGTGTATAACAATTTACAGTCCCACTTTTTTATATATAAAGAAGGGACGGTTTATTGTTAACTATTACAGGTGTATAGATATGGAGGTATATAGATGTTAAAGATTTATGAAGTTGAAGACTTTAAGTTTTTTATTGATGAGGCTTGTGTTGACTATGCTACTCGTAGAGCAGGCAACCCTCACTATGTAGGTAGCGAGATTAACGAAACATACCCTAAGTCTATAGATAGAATTGCACAAGCTAAAATAGGTTCAGGGCATGACTGTTTTCTAAAGGGAGTTATCGTATATATAGATATATGGGCTTCTAAAGTCTTTAGAGAACAACTATTAAGGTATAATCATTTAGATGTAGTTAGTTCCTCTTCTCTCATGCACAACGTCGAAAGATGGATTAAAGTAGATAGGTGCTGGGAGGAAGTAGACAAGGATATTAGAGAGTTTTATAATGAGTGGGCTTATTCTAAAGATACTATTGAGAAGGTAAACAATTTGCCCATGGGCTTTAAATACCCTATCAGTGTAGTAACTAACTATTTGCAATTAAAAACTATTTACACACAAAGAAAAGCTCACAAGCTGTTTGCGTGGAAAAGCTTTTGCTCTGCACTAGTTAAGCTTCCTAATCATGAATGGATTATGGGAAAAGATGTTGTCGTAAATAACTGGATAAAAAAGGAAGATTAAAAATGCTAGACAAAAAAAAGTGGACGTCGTTAAAAAGGCTAACAAAATTAGCAAAAGAAAAAAGCGACAGGTACACAAGCGATAACATAGTATTAACACAGGAAAAAATGATAGTTACTGGGGCTATTTGTTGTTTGGAAACAACTCACAGGTTAGAAGAGTTAGTCGATGAGCTAAGTGACAAAGAAGAGGCTTGCTTTACTACAAGATTGAAGCTAGACAAGAGTCTTAAAGGTAATAACTTGGCTTATCGTGCTAGTGCAAGACTTGCAGGAGTTTTTGAGCATGCATCAAAAGAGAAAGAGGTAGAATACAACTCTTGCGATATAGAGAACAATGACAAGAAACTGATGAATATTGAAGTAGGTAGTGCTGTATATTCATTACCAAAAAGTATGCTAGAGGACTGCAAGGCATTAGAGCTAGACATCAAGATTGTAAAGTGGAGTAACAATCACTTACTGTATGCATCAGGTGAATGTACAAAGTTCGCTTACGTCTTATACACTGCAATAGTGTAAGGCGTAGCAAATAAGGCAACACGAACTCAAGATGGGAAAAAAAATGGAACAAGAAACTATAGTAATGGAAAGTATGGAAGACCTAGTAGAGTATATTAAAGATCCCGTAAAAGGGGTAGAAGTTGTTATAGGGTTTAGAAGTTTAGACAATTTAACAGATATGTTAGATGGTAGAGCTTCTGAACTACTAAACAATTTGGATTTGGATATTAATAATTGGGATGTTAGTAATGTAACAAGTATGTTTGAGACATTTGCAGGAGCTTGTTCTTTTAACCAACCTTTAAATAACTGGGATGTTTCAAATGTTACTAACATGGCTCGAATGTTTAGTAATGCTAATAAGTTCAATCAACCTTTGTATCTTTGGAAAGTAGGAAATGTCACAGATATGTCGTACATGTTTTGCGAAGCTCTAAATTTTAAGCAATACTTAAATATATGGGATGTTTCTAAGGTTACTAATATGGAACATATGTTTGATAGAGCAATACTCTTTAATAACCCTATAGATAAATGGGATGTTTCTAGTGTTACTGATATGACAGGGATGTTCTGCAATGCCGTAAGGTTTAACCAACCTTTGAATAGCTGGGATGTTAGTAATGTAAAACACATGACTGTAATGTTCCTTGGAGCAATAAGCTTTAATCAGCCTTTAAATGACTGGAAGGCTATAAGTATTGAAGATGCCCCTATGATGTTTCATGGAGCAACAGCATTTGATCAACCTTTTGGTGAGTGGTGGGATGTTATAAAAAAAGCTGAATGGGATTTTGCAGCTAATTTTAAAAATAATTGTAAATAACTCTTGACAAGTAAATAAGGGGCATGATAGAGTGAAAGCAGTAAAGAACCCTCAATTATGTGGGGGCTTATACTCAAAAAAACGTTAAGTCATATAAGGAGAATAAATATGGCGTTCAAAGAAGTTTCAAGCAGGATTGAATATGTAAGATTAAAAGATACAGAACCTAATACAGCTTGGGAAGGTTGGTATAGAGATGTAGTACAATCAAAAAAGTACGAAACCTCTCAATCCGTGATATTAGAATCAAGTGACGGGCTGTCAAAAATTGGCATACCTTATTCAGGACATTTGAAATGGTGTTTAGCCTCTGTAGCTAAAGACTCTTACATAAAAATAGTTTATGTAGGTCTTGGCAAAGAGAAAATAAAAGGACACTACCCTAATGAATTCAAAGTGTTTGTAGATGAATCTAAAGGATCTCAAGGGGATGATGAAGATTATGAAGACGACGATGAAGATGATGAAGATGATGAAGATGAAGAATTCCCACCGTTTTAAGGAGATATAAAATGCAATCTTTTGATGTAGAAAAAGATTACATGCCTAAGAATGAGGAAGTGTTCGCACTTTCTTATTCATCAGGCAGTACTCTTCAAACCTGTGAATACAAATATGCTTGTACAAAAATGTACAATATACAACCCGACGTAGATAGTGTTCAAGATTATTCAGCTTTTCGCTGGGGTAAAGCTTGTCATAAAGTAATGGAAGATACTGAATGGAATATATTAAATTTTGATTATACCGTTTTTGAGGATGCTTTACTACAAGAAGGGTTTTTAAGAGTGTTACCTAGTGGTAAACTAGGAGCTGATGACTCTCAAGTGGTTTGTGCAATATATGCCGCATGTATGTCTTTATTTCAATTAGCTAAAAAGCAAAAATTGAAGACAGTTAAATGTGAATTTGAAATAAAGTTACCTTATCTTTATGGGTTCATCGATGCTATTTGTACAGACAATGCAGGCGGTTGGTGGATAAGAGACTTGAAAACAAGTGGTAGAATTATGGAAGGTGAATTAAGTGCTCGTTTGTCAAGAGACAGACAATTAAACTTGTATGCCCTTCCAGATGTTCTAAATCTTATAGAGGAAGAACTGGGATTGTCTCCAGAGGACTTTTTAGGAGTTAGGTATACTGTAGTTTCTAAGACGACTATTAAAGATAAGACAGGAGAAAGCCCTAAAGTTTATGCATCAAGAGTTACACCAAAAGTTTTAGACTTTGAAGTACCTAGAGAGATGTTACATCCTGGAGGAGCTTTAGACGAACAAATGAAGTTGGTTAAAAAAGGACTAGAGTTAAGAAACAAAGTTCGCGAGCCTAATAGAAATTTAGGTTCTGCAAGTTGTTACTCTTACAGTCGCCCTTGTGAGTATTGGTCCCAATGCTATGGTGGGTTAACAGTTACTGAAATTAAAGAAAAATCTATTTGTTACAACCTAGATAATGTTAAAGACTTATCAAGAAAAACAAAGAGTACTAAAACAAAAACAAATAAAGCTACTGAGGTAGAAACTTTAACTACTAATGATTTGGAAGATGTAGGGGAAAGTAATTTTGAGGAGTTATTTTAATATGCAAAGTATAATTACAAGTTCAGTTAAAACAAATTGGGTTATTGGAAAAGGTTCCATTGTTGTTGAGTTAGAAGATACAATGGAAAGAGTATTTAGATGGGAATACTTGTTTGAATTGGGTAACAAAAAATCGGATAACAGTTACCAGATTGATACACAACAATTGATAAACGAGAGGCTTAAAGCTATTAAGCAAGCAAAGTCTTTAATGGGTGAAGTATTTGGGGATAAAGAGATTATCACTATACAAGGTGACGAACTGGAAGTTGTAGCAGAGCCTGAAGCTAAAGAAGTTAAAGAAGCTGTAGCAGAGCCTGAAGTTAAAGAAGTTAAAGAAGCTGTAGCAGAGCCTGAAGTTAAAGAAGTTAAAGAAGTTAAAGAAGCTAAGCCTAAAAAAGCTAAAGCAACTAAGCCTAAAGAAGTAGAACCTAAAGAAAAAGTTATACATTATACTGAAGGCAATCCTAAAATGCAAGCTGATTGTAAAGCTCTAATTCTTGAATGTGCAGGGGTTAAAGAATTAAAAGACTTGCCGATGGTAGGAAAATTAGTATTAGACCTTAAAGAGGATATGACTAATTTAAATATTAAATTTTATGTAAACGGTGAATTATCAAAAGAAGTTAAAGAACTTTTTAGAAGTAAAACAACGTCTCATATTGCAGAACAAGCAGGATTTTAATTATGGAGACCTTGCATAGTCTCCAAAAGGGAGAAACTGTTGGTAGGAAAGAGTTGGCGGAATATTTGGCAGTACTGTTAGGTATCCCTCAACCTGAGACTTTAGTACTCGTAAATATCATTATGGTTTATATGCAAGATTGTTTACTAACAGGGAATAACTTTCAGTTATCAGGAATTGGAACTTTACACTCTTCTACAGAACTGCAAAAGAAAGTGCGAAACCCTTGTGGTAACTCTTGGAAGATCAAACCGATACATAACAGGATAAAGTTTGTGATGTCAAACACTCTTAGGAACTTGTTAGAGGGTAAAACTAAAGCTACACAATTATCTGAAACGGTACTTAATAGATTTGACTTAATGCAAGTAGTTAAGTTAAGAGAGAAGTTAGGTATTGACGTTGGAACTACAATTGTACAGTCCTCCTCTCTCCCAGAGGAAGAGTACTTAAGGGCTTTCACTGAACATCAAGGAGCTAAACCAGAGTCACCTAAGTTCATAGCCTACGGTAAGTACATTGCAAAGAAAAAAGTAATGAAGAAGTTATGGAAAAAGAAGTAAACCTCTTACCTCATCAAATAGCAACTCTAAACTTTATAAGGTTAAAGAGAAGATGTTTGATACTTTCAACAATGGGTGCTGGAAAAACTCTCCCCGTTCTTAAAGCAATTTTTGAACACATTGAGAGAACTAAAGGTAAAGTAGTCTATGTTTGTCCCGCGTTTCTAACTAGAAACATAGGAGCAGAGATTAATAAGTGGTACAAAGATAAGTTACTATATAAGATTTTTGACAAACAAATAGAAAAATGGGAATGGGAAGTTCCCCTCATAATAATGAGTTATGAGAGAATGAAAAAACAAGAGGAAGTTTGTAAGCAGGCAACAATGTTAATATTTGATGAATGCCATAAACTTTGTAATATTAAAAGTGCCGTAACTAATAGTGCACACAATATTATAGACAAAGGTTGTAGTGATATGGTGGTTGGGATGACTGGAACTCCTTTAATGAATAGAGTATCTGAACTTTTCCCTCTCCTATGTATGGTGGATAAAGACCGAACTTTTTTAAAGGCACATAGAAGTTCTTTTAACTTTTGTTTGATGTATCAGAACCATATAGTGGAAAGGAAGTTTGGCAGACTTATACAAACGTTCGAGGGTTTAAAGAAACAAACGCTACCTACCCTGCTAAGTTGGATATCTAGAGTCAGTATACGACACACATTAAAACAAATTGGAAGGCTACCAAATTGTGAGACTATAAATATTAATGCAAACGCCAACATACCTAAGAGAGAAGAGGAAGCCTTAGAAAGATATTGGCTTGCATATAAAGGTATCAGCGGAACGCCAAGTGAGCTTTTTGATGATGCATATGCAACAAAAAAAGCATTCTTTGCCTCCCTGAAAGTAAAAACGACAATAGAGTTTGTCAAACACCTATTAGAATCCACTGAAAGTTCTGTACTGGTGTTGTCAGATCATAGAATACCTGCCATGGAAATGAGTAAAGCTTTAGGAGCGGAATTGATTATGGGTGGTATAGGGATGCAACAAAGACAAGATATTGTGCGAGAATTCCAAGAGGGTATCGGTAGAGTACTTGTAGGAACTATTGGGGCTTTAGGAGTTGGATTAACTTTAACTAAAGCAAACATCATTGTTTTCAATGATATGGCATGGACTCCAGCGGCAAATCATCAGGCGATTGGTAGAATATTGCGATTGAATCAGGAAAGTGATTGCATGGTCTATTATGTTACAGCTGGAGAGGTTGACAAGAATATATCGTTAAAGAATTTAACGAAACAGGAATTAATTAATCAGACTATTGAGGAGGTTTAAGATGGTATTCGCTAATACAGTTCTAGTTTTTATTTTAATTTATGTTATGTGTATTTATGCACAAGTTCGCAACATAAGAAGGAGACAAAAGTGAAAAAAGTAATAAGTTGTGAGACAACTTTTGATAGTGCACATAGGTTAATGCACCATAGAGGGAAATGTTTTAATATACATGGGCATACATACAAATTAAGAGTATCAATAAGCTGCACTAACCCTTTCAATAACATGATAATGGATTTCTACACGTTGAAAAACTTTATAAAAGATTATACAGATAAGTTTGACCACGCTTTTATATATGCCTCTACAGACTATGAGGTACATAAAGTTGTAAAAGCTATGGACTCGATAGGAATTAAAAAATTTATAGAACTTCCTGAAGAAACAACAGTTGAATCTATGGCTGAATTAATGTTCATGGAATTAAGTAAGTTGTTAGCTTCTCACTTATCAGCAATGAAAGAATTAAGTCCTGAAGTATTCTTAGAAGAGGTTACTTTATGGGAGACGGCTACTAATAGTTGCACTATATCAGGTGAGAATAGAAGATAAGAATATAAAAGAGGCTGATAACTCTCCTTTTTTTTATCATATAAAGGAATACAAGTACATGATAATATTAGATTATTTTAAATATGTGGCACACTTAAGTCCAAAAGTCACCCTTCCAGAAAGGCAATTGATGTACACGTTAGGGTTGTACACTGAATTTGCTGAATACTATGAAGTCATGGTTAATAATACTAACAAGACAAAGATGTTAGATGAGTTAGGTGATGTGGTTTGGTACCTATCAGGGTTAACCACAATACATGGATATGATTCTTTAGGTGTGGATATTATAGAACAAGATAAAGTGTTCTATGATTCTAGGGAGATGGCAAGAAAAATAACACCTACCTTAGTAAATAACTTTATTCTAAGAGACCTACCATTGGTAGCAGAGAAAATAAAGAAAAGTGTATTCCACAAGAGAGCTGAATGTAAGGTTACTGAGAAAGAAATTTACTCTTTATGGCTAGGACTCATGAATGTTATTCCTTATGACGACGGTTTAAGCATACAAAAAGCTATAAACGCCAATGTTAGGAAACTTGACAAGAGATTTCCACAAGGGTATGTGGATGGTGGAGGAAATAGATGAGCTCATTAAGAGAACTGTTGACCGACAAAGATGTATTCAGTGGTTCCTTCTCCTATGGAAAACACTACATACTGGAGGAAGTTAATATAAAAGATATCAGCGGCAGACCTATGGAGCTGATTAGATGCAGAAGGTTGGCTTATAGGAAAGGGAAATTAAGACTTGCGAGTAAAAGAGATGAACGCAACAAAGATTGCTACTTCCCTAAAGACTCAAAGATTCCTTATCAAACAGGAGATTGGTTTGTAGCCATCCCCACGACTGCAAAGAACAAAGACGGTTTAACCGTACAAGACACTGAAATTCTTACTAACTTCATTACAGCTCATGAAGAAATTAAGGACTTCAAACATGCTTTAAATTTACTTAACACTAAGGGTATTTCAATTTTATTCAATACCACCACCACCACTGATGATGAAAGGGGAATGACAAAATGATTAATACTACTATTGCTAGAGAAAGAGAAGATGTTTTTCCAGTACTCCTAAGAAGCACTATCCACATGAGGGGTATAGATAAGAAGTTAGTTGAAAGAGTTATGTTGGGTAAAGAAAAGTACGGGGAAGCTCTTAAGACCTTTAACGGTAGAGACGCTTTGAAGGATTTGGAAGAGGAAATTCTTGATGCTCTTTTCTATTCTACTCAGTACAAGATGGAGTTGAAAAGGGTGGAAGGGGAAGAGATATCAGGTTCTTTTTATACTGAATATGTTCAAGCCACTCACATCTTGGTACAACTAAAAGAAGTGTATGAGAGTATTCAAAAGTTACGCAAGATGAGAGGGGAAGAGGTTGGACATGGGTAAAATATTAGAGTACCTTACAATTGCAGAGGCTTTAGATTCCCCCTACATAGATGGGAGCAAGTCTTACGTTGTAGGAGCCAGTGAGCTACGGAAAGGAGATATCGTTGCCTATGTTCACAAGTGTACATCAATCAGCGAAACCCCTAACCGACCTTTTCTCTTAACAGAACATACAGTTAAAACTGTACTAAAGAAGTCGGTAAGGCTTTCGGGGAATTTAGAGCTTCAAGTATCTCAAGGGTATGTTGAAAACTTGGTAATCCCTTTCTCTAGCCAACACATAGATATAAAAGAAAGACTGGAAAGCCTAGGAGAACTCCATAAGATAAGTAGAAAACTATTGGAGTTAATTAATTATATTTCACTTCCCCACCTCGAGGTAATACTTGAGGAGGCAAAAAAGAGAAAATTACAAGAACAGTTATCGGCACAAAGAAGATAGAGGTTAGGAGAACTTATGAAAATATTTTTAGCATCGATGGATACAGCTTATGCCCAGTATGCTTACCCCCTCCTACCTAATCGCTACTTTTGTTCTTATTATTATAAGAGAAACACTGAAAAAGTATTGAGTGCCGTCCCTGAAGGGTTCCAAGGAGTAATTTTTGTGGACTCAGGAGCACATAGTTTCTTTGGTAGCTTTGGGTTGTTTGATAATGTATCTTATCAAAAAGATGAATCAAGGCGAGCTACTTTGGTGGAAATAACTAAATACTTTGATGCCTACTTTGAGTGGATAAAGCAATGGTATTCTAAAATTTCATACTTTGCGGAGTTGGACTTACAGGAAATAGTAGGGTTGGATTTAGTCATGGCATGGAGGAGAAAGTTTATTCAAGCTGGAATGGGTGGTAAGCTTGTAACAGCTTTTCACTATGGGGATTCGGATAGGGATTTTCAATGGCAATTGGATAACAGTTTATCAGGATATGTAGCAACACAAGGAATTAGACAGGGGAAGTCTAATATAAATCATAAGAAGTATGTTAAAATGGCTTATGATGCGGGGGTGCGTATACATGGGTTTGCTATGACAAAGAAAGAAGTCATAATGAACATACCTTTTTATTCCGTAGACAGTTCCAGTTGGACAAGTTGTTGGAAATTTGGAACTATATTTAAGTTCGATGGCAGAGAGATGAAAAGGATAGCCAACAGTGATTCCTCTAGGAGTAGGATACTCAAGTATGGTATTGGTGCTGAACATATGGGATGTGCTAGAGGTCGGGAAGAGATTAGAATAAAAGCAATTTATGCAGAAAAAGAATGGAGGTCTTATGAATGTTATATTGAAGAGCTTTGGAGACGTAGAGGGATTGATTGGGATAGACAAATTGCTAATCGTCGTACCTCTTGAAAGTATACCAAACAGGTATACAGATGAATGGCGAAAGTGGGTTGAAACTGCTGCTATTACTAATTCAGTAGAGGATAGGGTATATATCCAGTCTAGAACTAGAGCAGAAACCCGTTCCAGTGCTAACTTTAATACAACGGAGACGATGTTAACTTGTAGGGCGCAACAGATTAAAGAACTCCTTGAACTTCTTGTGCGTAGAGGTAAGGATTTGGAGACTCGTGTATTCTTTATGGACATTTGGAGCATGGGATTGGAGGCGGTAGCTTATCTTAGAGATATGGAAGGGTATAATATTAGGATAGAAGCTTTTTACCATGCAGGGGTGTCGGATGCTGATGACAGGTTGGCAAAGAATGACAAAGTAAGATTATGGGGTTGGCGTTATGAAAATATGGCTTGTCTTTGTTGTGATACAATATATGTAGCAACTGAATTCAGTAAGAGCCTTATAGAAGATCCTTACAACTTACCGTCCGATAAAATTAAAGTGGTTAACATGCCTACAGTTACCCACTATGAAATAATGGATGTAGTTAACAGTCTTAGATTCTCTAAACCTGCAATGGAAGCAAAACTTACTACCCTTGCTCAAGATGAGATTGTCTTCTTCCCCCATAGGATGACGGAAGAGAAAGGGTACAAGGACTTTGAGTATCTTAAAACTTTACTACCAAACAGATTTAAACTTCTTACCATTCCTGATGTGGAAAAGTATCTAGGCGAGGGAGTTACTTTAACTAAATCCCTATACTTTTGGCTTCTTTGTAATGCTAAACACGTTGTATCTTTTGCAAGACAAGAGACTTTCGGGTTGGCAATGATGGAGGCTTTCATTGGGGGGTATGCTACAGTCCATGTACCTGACACTTTGTGTTACTCCGAACTTTACAGTCCTTTGAAAAGAGAAGAGAGACTCCATCTTTATCCTGTAGACTTCTCAATAAAGTCCAGTAAAGTTCTAGGTAATAAGCATGTTGAAAGTGTAGCATGGAGGATATTACAAGAGGAAGGTAAGGTCCGTAAAGTACAAGCACCTTACGCTTCCGACGACATGAGAAAGATTAAAGAACGATTCAGGTGGTTGATGGTGGGAGATGAAGATTAGACCTAAGACCATCCCCACACAAACTGACCTCATGCAACTCCGATGGCAACTCATTGAGCTTAAAGTTGCTTATTACGAGGGAAGCGATTTGCATCCTTCATGGCAGGGTTTGAGAGAGGTTAGGGATGAGGATTATGATAGACTTGAGACGGTTCTTGAAGAGTATGACCCGACGTGGGAGAAAGTTGTTGGAACTTTAACCACACCTTCATACGACTTAGTAAGACAAGTCTTAAGTCAACAAAGGATTAGGGAAGTGGGAGTGTGGGTTAGTTCATACTTTAGGAAGTATATATTACGAACTTACATTGTAGAAGAAAATATAAGTATAGAGGAGTTATTTTAAGATGGCTAAATTAAAGACGGGTTTCCAAGATGTAGAGATAGGTAAACTGGTTAAAGCTGATTGGAACTATAAAAAAGAAGACCCTAAACTGACACAAAAGCTTACAGAGAACATAAAAAGGAATGGATTTATTGAAAACATAATCATTAGGAGACTTGATACAGGTTTCTATGAGGTTGTAAATGGTAACCATAGACTTGAGGTTGCTAGTAGGTTGAATATGGAGACTATCCATTGTTATAATCTAGGAGATATTTCAGAGAGTAAAGCTAAGAAGATAGCTATTGCAGGGAATGAGACTAGGTTTGAGACTGATGAAATAAAGTTAAGTGAGACTTTGAAAGAACTTGCAGAGGCTTTTTCATCGGAGGATTTATCACTGGAACTCCCATACTCTGAAGAACAGTTAAGAGCAAGAATTGAAATGTTAGAATATGATTGGGGTGGTGGTGGTGGAGATGAGGAAGAGACAAGCGAGAATTCGAAGGAATCGAAAAAAGATTATGATGAAGATGGAGGATATGAGAGTGAAGAGAATAATAGTAAAGAGGGGCAATCCCACAAGAAAGAAAGTATCCCCGTTGGCTATGTGGAGTATAGAGCAAAAATACCTTTGGATTGTTTGGAAGGGGTTATCCAGCTTTTTAAAGAGATGGAACTTATTTCAAAGAAACAAGTAGAAGTGTATGAAGGGATTGTTGAGGTACTTTTATCTAAGGTATTAGAGATTAAAAAAAGTGACGATTTCCCACAAGAACCAGAAATAGAAGAAATAGAATTCTAAAAATAAGGGGTTTCCCAAAATAGGCGGTTTCCCACTTTGATGATTTTTATATTTTCTATTATCTTTATTATTCCTTTTCTACAAGTATACGGTTTTCCAGATATGCGGTTTCCCAAAATAGGGGGTTTCCCAGATAGGCGGTTTCCCACTTTGATGATTTTTAATTATATATTATTATTTTCCATTTTAGTTCATTTTACCTCAGGAGTTTAGGAAAGAGTAAACCTATTCTCCTACTAAATCGATGTTTCTTTTTTCCTTTTTATTTTATTATTTTCCTTTTTATTTTATTATTTTCCTTTTTATTTTATTTCAGGAAAAAGTTCATTTTACCTCAGGAATTTAGGAAAGAGTAAACCTATTCTCCTACTAAATCGATGTTCCTTTTTTTCTTTTTCAGGAATTTCCCTTTTGGCACATTTATTGCTTTTAGCAGGAATTATGCCAAAAGGAAAATATTGTTGGCACATTTATTGCTTTCAGCAGGAATTATGCCAAAAGGGAAATATTGTTGGCATATTTATTGCTTAAGATTATTTTGGCACATTTATTGCTTAAGATTATTGTTGGCACATTTATTGCTTAAGATTATTTTTGGCACATCTATTGCTTAAGATTATTTTGGCACATCTATTGCTTAAGATTATTTTGGCACATCTATTGCTTAAGATTATTTTGGCACATCTATTGCTTAAGAATATTGTTGGCACATTTATTGCTTAAGATTATTTTTGGCACGAAACTTGCTGGGCATATTTGGCACATTTATTGCTTAAGATTATTTTGG
>Ga0306898_1000645_pt1 | contig 12789 bp, 14 predicted proteins | sample AntRauMFilla1564_FD_190424 | JGI IMG/M metagenome (GOLD analysis project Ga0306898, IMG submission 190424) | Saline lake microbial communities from Rauer Islands, Antarctica - Metagenome Filla 1 #564 (v2) (version 2) | ecosystem: Environmental > Aquatic > Non-marine Saline and Alkaline > Saline ...
TTATCATATAATCTTTTTTTTTTAAGAATGTTATAGAAATGTTAAAAGGTTATATATATATAATTATGTATTCTCAAAGATTGGCGAATTTGTTATAAAGAATATATAAATGTAAGATGATAATTATGATAACGAATTAAATGAGTAGTATCTTATTGTATAATCTTTTTATTATAAGAATGTTATAGAAATGTTTTAAATTTATATATTATATATAATATACGCTACGCTAAGCAAATGTGTTTTAAAAGATTGACGAATTTATAACAGATATTAAAATGTAAAGTAAAAAAGAATTATAGTATTATTTGCTACTTAAGGAAAATAGGAAATAATGTTATAATTTAAATAGTAAATATTTTCCATCTTCCTAAAGTATCGTCTTTTAAATTACAAAAACTTGATACTTCAATCATTCCTGTTTTTTGCAATTATTCGGTATATTGAATACACTTATGGTTTTATGTATGATAATATTTTTAAAAATCATATTATATATATAAAGATTATACGATATATATAATATGTAATAGGATGTCCGTATCTTATTATAATGCTCTTATAGCTTAATTGGTTAAAGCGTTGGTCTTATGAGCCAAAGATTTGGAGTTCGAGTCTCCATAAGAGCAATTTATTTTTTTAAATTAATATAAATAATATTCTTTATATTAAAACTATTATTCGTTCTTTTAAAACATATATATTTAACTATTTAATTCTTAATTTTCAAATAAAAAAATGTATATATATATATTATACATTTTTTTACTTGTTTTTGTTTTTTTTACTTGTTTTTGTTTTTTTTACTTGTTTTTGTTTTTTTTACTCATTGTGTTCGCGGAATGTGAAAGAAATCCTTTCTCCTTTTTTCTTTAATTCTTTTGGGATTTCGTGCGTATATTCCGATTGAAATTTACCACCCATCTGTGTTATACTATATGATGTGAGCGGGAAGTTGCCTACTATTTTTTTTGTTATTTTTTCACGAATACGAAATGTTCTCACTTCTCCATATGAGATTGCTACTACACCACTTGCATCTAGCGATACCTCGTCGTCGCTATGTGCTGAAATATAATCTTCCCCGCTTTTATATTTATTTACCAAAATACCATTGTATTCTGCTGAATACATTTCATTGACACATGAAAGTAATTCTGTCATTGATTCTGATAATTTTTTTGATATACATTTTTGTTTTGAATATTTATACCCTTTGCTTACATCACTGAAAAATCCCACTGACCTTTGCTGACGACATTCTTTTCCGAACATTTTACCAATTGATGGATTTTCTTCCAATTCTCCTATTACGTCTTTGATACATTTATCTATGAGCTCCTTGTTTTCAAAATCTTGTATTTTCAAGAAAGATGTTTCTGTTTGCATTGTTGATAAGTACTTCTTGGTTTGGCGGATAATAATATATTTAATATTTGTTATCAATTTTAATCTTTAATTTATTATTTCAGTAAAAATGTATTATAAAGATTTGCAAAAATAGTTATTAAGAATGATGTTAAATAAAATGAGTAGATAAGCCTATAATCTATTTATTCCATGAATTTATTGAAAATGTTAAAAGTTATGAAAATAAATAATATAGACTAGGCTACTCAAAATATATTCTTAAAGATTTGCAAAATATTGTTAGGAATTATAACGAATTAAATGAGTAGTGTAGAGTATAATCTTTTTATTTTAAGAGAATGTGGAAAACGTTTAAAAGTACTAAATATAAAAATGTTCTAATATAATTATAATTTTATAAAAAATGATATAGTAATAGTATATTATTATTACCCTGTAAGATGGGATAAAAACATAACATATAACGAAAAAAGGATAAAACACTATGATATACAGAAGACAATCTGTCAAGAACCGCGAGGGGAAATCGCTGTTATCATTGGGTTCCTAAGTAGCAATGTAAGTTAAACGTTTTTTGGTAGTAGATAAATATAATTAACTTACGATAACGTAAGTTAATAAATTATTGAAATATTTTTTTATTTTTTCAATAGATATTATCATTATGTATATATATAAATACAATGTATTCGTGTTATACGTATATGTCTTAATAACTTATACTATTTACGGAAAATGAGTAGCAAAGCCTATAATTTATTTTTTTGAAGAATATTTGCAAAAGTTTAAAAGTTATAGAAATAAATAATATACGCTACGCTACTCAAATGGTATTCTTAAAGATTGGTGAAATAGTTATAAATAATGCTATTTAAGGAAAATAGTACATAATTTATTTTTTTGAAGAATATTTGCAAAAGTTTAAAAGTTATAGAAATAAATAATATACGCTACGCTACTCAAAATATATTGTTAAAGATTGTTATGAATAATGCTACTTAAGGGAAATAGTAGCGTAGCGTATAATCTTTTTATTATAAGAATTTATAGAAAAGTTTGAAGGTCATATATAAATGTCTTCTAAAGATTTGCAAAAAATTGTTAATTATGGTAATAAATAAAATGAGTACATAATTAACAATTTTTTGAAGAATATATAGAAAAAGTTAAAAGTTATAAAAGTTATAGAAAAATATAATTATGTACTCAAATCTTCTTATAATATTGTATTGTATTATATAAAAATTGATTTATTTATATATATTAAAGATTATTGCTTAATAAATGTCAGAAGTATTAGTAGAAAATCGCCCTGCTTTAAAACCAATAATTAAATGGAGTGGTGGTAAAAAAGACGAAATTAAAAAGTTTATTCAATATATACCCGAACAATATGATACATATATTGAACCATTTGTTGGTGGTGGTGCATTATTATTTCACTTAAACCCAAATAAAGCAGTTATAAGTGATTTACATAAAGAACTTATCTCATTTTATACATCTGTTAAGAATGGTTTTTCAAATGATATTTATAACTTTATGAAGGAACATCCAAATGATGAAGAAACATATTATAAGGTTAGAGCATATGATATAACAGAAACATTAGATAATGCTAAAAGATTTTATTATCTTCGAAAAACTTGTTTTCGTGGTATGTTAAGATATAATAAGAAGGGTGAGTTTAATATACCATTTGGTAGATATAAAACATATAATTACGAAGAAGTTAATAATAAGAATTATGAAGAATTGTTAAAACGAACTAGTATTTTCAATGAAGGTTTTGAGAAGATATTCAATGATTATGATAATAATGATAACTTTATGTTCCTTGATCCACCATATGATAGCGAATTTACAGATTATGGATATTGTATTTTTGGTAAAGAAGAACATATTAAACTGGCTAAATGTTTTAAAGAGACTAAAATAAAGTGTTTAATGGTAATTGGAAAAACTGACTTTATCCAAGAATTGTACGAAGACTATATCGTAGATGAATACGAAAAAAAATATAAATTCAAAATACATTCAGGAAGAGTTGGTGATGAGATAAATACTAAACATCTTGTTATTAAAAATTATTAGTAGAAATATTATGTTTTAAACATAGAAATTGCTATATTATTTAAGAAAGTCTTATATCTCTCTTGTGTAAATATTAAATGAATATCTAATAACTTTAAATAATCGTTTATTCCATATAAGTTTTCGCTAATATTTGAGTATTTTGATTTAATTGTATTAGGTATATTATCATATTCTAAATATCTTAATGCGACCAGACACCATTTAATTTCATATTCAGGATATTCTTCTTTTAATTCTAAAACAATATCTTGACATTTTTTATATGTAACTTTTAATTTTTCTGTATCTAAATTTATATTGGATTTAATCTCGGCATAATATATAACCTTATTATCTCTATCCATAAATAAATGGTCTTTTTCTTTTTTATCTTTTTCATTTTTTTTCTTAATATTGATAACATTAGCATATTTCATTATTAGGACAGATATAAGTTTTTCACAACCTATACCTAATCTTATACATTCTGACTGAGACATTTCAATATCTATCAAATATGAAAGACTACTTATATCTTTCTTTTTTGTACAAGTAGAGTTTGCAATATACTCACAGTTTGTTATTAGATGTCTTAAGTTTTCATCTGATACAGATATGCTTGTATTTTTCATAATATTTGACAATTCATTAATATCTCGTATATCTTTATCGTCCATAATATATTAATTATAAAAAATATGTATATATCATTTTTTATATTGTATAAAACAAATTATAATATATCAAAACTACTTAAGGAAAAATAGTATAAAACAATTTTAAAAATAATAAAAAAGTTATGAATACCATATACCATTTAAAAAAATATAAAAACAAACAATATATAACATATAATATATAACATACAATATATAATATATAACATACAATATATAATATATAACATACAATATATAACATATAACATACAATATATAACATAATCTATCGCATAAGAGCGAGAGCGAGGGCAACACCTAAACACACATCTTTTTCCAATTGTATCTTAGCCTTTTCATCCTCTATAATTTTTTCCAAAGAATAGTATTCATTCAATTTTATTTCAATAATATTGTAATATTCTTTAATCTCGTATTCGTATATCCATGATGTGTTCTTTCCCAATTCATAATTTCCAACATAATATTTCCCCATATTATATATCAAATATGTATCATATTCTTCATCATAATCTTCCAAATCTTCTAACATCTCTTCTAATATGTATTTTACTTTTACCATTTCGTCAGCAACATCCTTTCCAGTAATATACTTATCATTATTATGGTCGTCTTTAATCTCATATATTATTTTTTGATATTCTTGTTGGTCATAATCTTTTTTTTGAAACAAATCACGTACATCTTTCTGTAATTCTGTTCCGTATAGTGTCATAGTTATTTTTCTCGTTTCCTTCGCGTGTTAATACGCGGTTGATAAGCCGATAACTTGTTAGCTTTTTGTGATAAGCTTTTCTTGGTTTTGTGGATGATAATATTTTTAAATTGTGTTATCATTTTTAATCTATATATTATATTATTAGAACAAATTAAAACCAACTATCATTGTGTAAAAGTATTAAAAATGATGAGGATATTATTATATATTTAATAAAAAAAATTTCAATAAATGGTAATAATATTTATCTACTACTAAAAAACTCTGTTTACATTGTTACTTGTGAACACTATGATAACAGCGATTCCCCTTTCGGTTCCTGACATATAGTCTTCTGTTTGGCAAGGTGTTAAATCATTTTAGCGCAATAAACTTTGTTTTTTCCCCATATTGCAGGGTTATAATAAATATATAATTACAATATCATTTTTTATACATGTATTATATTATTAGAACAAAATTATGCAATAATATTATGTACTTATTTTGTTTAACATTCTATCATATGAATAAAACTGTCCTGAAATAATAATTTATACATTAAAATTGATAGTATTAATTAAATAAATTATCATCCGCAAAACCAATAAAAGCGTATCACAAAAAGCTAACAAGCTACCAGCGTATTAAAGCAGAACGAACGAAGACAATATGACAAGAAAAGACCGCAAGATAAGGAGAAGATTGCATAATAAAGTACGTATTATAACAGAAAAGTTCTTTGAAGACCAAAAGAAGAGGAATGAAATTATCGAAGAAGAAAAAAGAAAAATAGCAGAAAAAATACAGACAGAATTGGATGTGTGTCTGGGGGTAACTATCGCTTTAATGCGGTTGTAAATTATACGTATTATGTATTATATATTTTTATGTTTTTTATATTTTCAATTGATTATGAAAAGATAGTATTTAAATAAAATCTTTATAACTTACGTTGTAAAAAATATTAGTTGTTTAATACTTTTATATTCTCAAATATTGGCGAAATAATGTTATGAATAATGCTACTTAAGGGAAATGAGTACATTTTATATTTCCTAGAAATTATAGAAAAGTTTAAAAGTTATAGAAATAAATAATTATGTACTCAAAATGTATTCTTAAAGATTGGCGAAATATTGTTATAAAGAATGGTCTTAAACAAAATGAGTACATAATCTTTTTATTATGTGATTTTATAGAAAAGTTTAAAAGTTATAGAATAAATTAATTATGTACTCAAATCGTACCCTTAAAGATTGGTGAAATAGTTATAAAGAATGATAACGAATGAAATGAGTACATAATCTTTTTATTTTAAGAATATTATAGAAAAGTTTAAAAGTTATAGAAATAAATAATTATGTACTCAAAATGTATTCTTAAGATTTTGCAAAATAGTTATAAATAATGCTACTTAAGGGAAATGTGTAGAGAAGCGTATAATCTTTTTATTATAAAAGAATGTAGAAAAGTTTAAAAGTTATAGAAATAAATAATTATGTACTCAAATGTAATCTTAAAGATAGGTTAAATAGTTATAAAGAATGCTAACGAATGAAATGAGTAGAGAAGCGTATAATCTTTTTTTTCCAAGAATATATAGAAAAGTTTTAAATTTGTATTAATATATAATATACGCTTACGCTACTCAAATGGTATTCTTAAAGATTTGCAAAATATTGTTATGAATAATGCTACTTAAGAGAAATGAGTACAATTTATATTTCAGATAAAATATAGAAAAGTTTAAAAGTTATAGAAAAATATGGAAATGTAAAAAGTAATAGAATATATATAATATACGCTAGGCTACTCAAAATTATTCTTAATATAAAAATATAAAAATATAAAAATATAAAAATATAAAACACGTATATATACACCATTTTACATAAACCAATTTACATACACATATATACATACACCAATTTACACATACACCAATTATCCATAAAGTGCGAGAGCGAGAGCAACAGCAAAACAAACATCTTTCGCCATCTGGATCTTCTCCTTTTCATCTTCTATAACTTTTACCATTGTATAGTATTCATTCTGTTTCTTTACAATTATCTTATAATATTCGTTTATCTCGTATTCGTATATCCAATTCCTGTTCTCTCCCAAATCATAATTTCCCACATAATATTTTCCAATATCAAATCGTAAATATTTTCCATCTTCGTCATTGTATTCTTGCAAATCTTCTTTCATCATTTCCAAGGTTTTCTTTACTCTCTCTATTTCATATAATACTTCGGTTCCAGTATATTCATTAATATATTTATCTTCAATTATCTCATCATATACAACATCTAATCCTACAATCTCTTTCTCGTTTTTATCATTTGTTTTTGTTACAAAACTGAATGCTTCCCAATCCTCTTTTTGTAAATCATTGTTTGAAAACAAATTGCGTCCATCTTTATGCAATTCGGAACCGTATATTGACATCTTCTTTGTCTTTTTAGCTTTTTGCGTTAATACGCTCGTTAGTCTATTGACTTTTCTGATACACCTATGGTTTTGTGGATGATAATATTCTTAAATTGTCTTATCAATTTTATTATTTTTATTATTTTTTTAGTACAATTTTATATACTGTTAAAAATGATTAGCATAGCGTAGAAATATAATCTTTTTATTTTAAGAATATTATTGGAAAGTTATAAAGTTATAGAAATATATAATATACGCTACTCTAAACAAATGTATTCTTTTATAAATTGTAAAAATAAAGTATTAGCATTACGTATATATATATATAAATTCAAAGTATCTGTATTATATATAATGCTACTTAAGGAAAATGAGTAGATAAGCCTATAATCTTATTATTATAAGAATATTATGGAAAAAAGGTTATAGAAATATATTATTATGTTATCAAAAGGTTATCTTAACAATTGGCTAAATAGTTGTTATTAATACTACATTATATTCTTTGCTAATTATTTAAAAAAACATAGTATTCATATTAAGAATATAAAGTATTAGCATTTCGTATATACATAATTTCAATATATTCAATTAAAATTATACGAATATGTCTTATAACTTATACTACTTAAGGAAAATGTAAAAAAGTTATAAAAAGTATTCTCATTTTACACACAAAAAATATAAAAAATATATAACATACAAATATAACATATACCATAATCTACGATTTACAATACTTTACGCTCGCATAAAAGCGAGAGCCACTCCCAAACATACATCTTTCTCTAACTGTATCTTCATCTTCTCATCTTCAATAACTTTTACCAAACAATAGTATTCGTTCAACTTCCTCTCAATCGTATCATAATATTCATTGATCTCATATTCGTATATCCAAGTCTTGTGCTCACCTAATTGATAATTTCCCACATAATATTCTCCCATATCAAATATCAAATATGTTTCATCCTCATCTTCGTATTCCTCCAAATCTTCTATCATCGCACATAAGGTTCTCATTATTTCTTCCATTTCTTCAACTACATCCTTTCCTATAATCTGTTTCTCGTTTTTATCATCTGCTTTTATATCAAAACTTACTCCTTCATATTCCATTCGTTCATAATCTTTGTTCTCAAACAAATCGCGAGCATCTTTCTGGGTCTTTGTTCCGTATCTTGGCATTTTGTTTGCCTTCTTCTTTGTGTTAATTACACTGTTAGCTTGTTAGCTTTGTTGATTCGCTTTATTGGTTTGGCGGATGATAATATTTTTAATTCAGACTATCAATTTTAATATTTAAATTATTTTTTTCATTACAACTTTATTCAACATAAAGAATTCATAATAAAATATAAAGTATTAGCATTTCGCCCAGATTAAATATACAATGTATTCATATTAAGAAGATAAATAATTAGTATTTTCGCCCAGATTAAATATACAATGTATTCATATTAAAATATAAAGTATTAGCATTTCGCCCACGTTAAAAATACAATGTAATCATATTAAGAAGATAAAGAATTAGTATTTTCGACCAGATTAAATATACAATGTATTCATATTAAGAACATAAAGAGTATTTTCGCCCACGTTAAAAATACAATGTAATCATATTAAGAAGATAAAGAATTAGTATTTTCGCCCAGATTAAATATACAATGTATTCATATTAAGAACATAAAGTATTAGCATTTCGCCCAGATTAAATATACAATGTAATCATATTAAGAAGATAAATAATTAGTATTTTCGCCCACATTAAATATACAATGTAATCATATTAAGAACATAAAGAATTAGTATTTTCGCTCACATTAAAAATACAATGTAATCATATTAAGAAGATAAAGTATTAGCATTTTCACCCACATTAAAAATACAATGTAATCATATTAAGAAGATAAAGAATTAGTATTTTCGCCCACATTAAATATACAATGTAATCATATTAAGAATATAAAGTATTAGCATTTTCGCCCACATTAAAAATACAATGTATTCATATTAAGAAGATAAAGTATTAGCATTTCGCCCAGATTAAATATACAATGTAATCATAATAAAATATAAAGTATTAGCATTTCGCCCAGATTAAATATACAATGTATTCATATTAAGAAAATAAAGAATTCATAATAAAATATAAAGTAATAGCATATTCGCCCACATTAAGAATATCAATACAAATCCTTTATAACCCACATAATATGTTGAACATATTTCGCCTTAAGATTTGCGATGATAGCATTGTGTTTCATCAATTCAATACAAATCCTTCCCATACGTTCGCGATTTTCTATACCATGATACATAATCATTTTATAAGTATTTCAGTTATGACACATTATGATTTTAAGAATATTTTTTGTTCATTTTTCAGGATAGTTTATAACTTATGCTACTTAAGGAAAATGTGTATATAATCTTTTTATTTTAAGAATAAAAAATATATTACATATACACATCTTTTATATTTTACATAATATTAGAATATCATTTATAATACAAACCACTTCATTATTCAATTTCCAACACAAGCACGTTGTACTCCTGTAATTTATTTTTAATCAACATATAATAATCAATTATTTCATACTCGTAAATCCAATTCCTATTCTGTTCTAAAATATAATCACCTACGTGGTATTCGTCCATATCGAATATCATATATTTTTCTTCATCATCTTCCCATTCCTCGCATTCTCCCATAATCTCTTCCAATGTTTTCTTCATTTCTTCCAATTTTTTCACAAAACCAATATCTTTTATAACTCTATTGTTTTCGTCGTCAAATATTACCTCAAACCTTGTTTCCTCAATTTTTTTAAAGTCTTCTTCATAGTTCTCAAAGAAGTCGCGAGCATCTTTCTGCAAATGTGTCCCGTATCTTGGCATTTTTTTATTAGCTTTATTTATTCTGGCTTATTTGTGGATAATAATATTTTTAATATTTGTTATCATTTTTTAGCTTAAATTAATTATTTGATTATATTACAAATTCATCAATGTAAAAAATATTATACGATTTAAGGAAATGTATTAGCATTTCGCCCACATTAAAAATATAATGTATTCATATTAAGAATATAAAGTATTAACATTTCGCCCATATTAAGAATATACAATGTATTCATATTAAGAATATAAAGTATTAGCATTTCGCCCATATTAAGAATATAAAGTATTAACATTTCGCCCACATAGAATATACAATGTATTCATATTAAGAATATAAAGTATTAACATTTCACCAACATTAAAAAGCATAACATTATTAATGATAATACCTAAATAAGTTTATTATTATATAGATAATAATGTTTTATTATTTGATTTATTATATTAAAAATGATAGTATAAATTAAAAAAAATATCATCAATAAAACTAAGGAATTAAAGTGTATTAAAGCAAATAATAAAAAATATGTACGAATGCGTACAATTCTATATATCGATGCTGGTAATTTATTTGATGATTACAGGAAAATTATGGATAATTGGGATAAATATGTTTTTTGCTACATTATATATAATGATGATGTTATTATTTATATTGTTCATTTCAATAATGTTATTATCTACGAAAAGAACAATAACGAGACGAATTAAATGATTTGAATATTACGATATATAATGTTATGTTATCTATTTTTATATTCTTAAAAGTCTAAATAATAAATATGTTCCAAAATAATAATTAATATGTTAAAATTGATATTGCAAAAGTATAATATTATTACCCTGAAAGATGGGGAAAAAACATAACATATAACGCAAAAAGGATAAAACACTATGATATACAGAAGACAATATGTCAAGAACCGCGAGGGGAATCGCTGTTATCATTGGGTTCCCAAGTAACAATATAAGTTAAACGTTTTTTGGAAGTAGATAAATATGATTAACTTATGTTAATAATTTATTGAAAATTTTTTTATTTTGTCTTTTATATATTGCTATTCCAGACCCATAGATATTTATTTCTGTTATCATTCTTTTGAAATTGTGAGTATTTAGATATGTGTCAATATCTTTTATTAAAGGACAATTATTATACAGTTCTTTAGTATATATTTTAATATAAATTATATTAATATTTTTAATATTTTCTTTACCACCTTTCAAAGCCCATAATTCACTTCCGCTAATACATATATACCACATGTCGTAATTATTATAATCTATATTATATTTTTTATAAAAACTATCTAATGTTATCGACTTTAACAAAACAGTTTCTTTATGAAAAATATCAGGAAGAGATGTTTTGTGTGTTTTATATTCTAATACTGAAGATGCTTCACCATTATTAGATATATTGAATATATATTCCATATCATCTTTATCAGTTATTAAAGCATTATAATTATTTATATTAGTTATTTTTGCGTTATTATAAGCATTTATCCATATTATATTCTTAATATTTATAGAATTATAGAGGTTTAATACATCAATATTGTTAGAACCAATGTGAATGACACCTTTTATACTCATACTATCCAGATAATCTTTGTAATTGTATAGCATCATTAGGTATATATTCGTAATATATTCTTATAACTTTAAATATTCAAAGTATATATTATGCTACTTAAGGAAAATGACTAGCATAGTGTATAATCTTTTTATTTTAGGAGATTGTAGAAATATATAATATAGGCTAGGCTACTCTCAAAATGTATTCTTAAAGATTTGCAAAATAGTTATAACGAATAAAATGAGTAGAGAAGTGTATAATCTTTTTTTTTCAAAGAATATTATAGAAATGTTAAAAGTTATAGAAATAAAAGATTATGTACTCAAAATGTATTCTTAAAGATTTGCAAAATAGTTATAAAGAATGCTAATAAACAAAATGAGTAGAGAAGCGTATAATCTTTTTTTTCCAAGAATATTATAGAAATGTTAAAAGTTATAGAAATAAATAATATAGACTAGGCTACTCAAAATGATTGTTAAAATATTGTTTAGAATTGCTATCAAACAAAATGAGTAGAATAGCCTATAATCTTTTTTTTCCAAGAATTTATAGAAATAATTAATATAGACTAGGCTACTCAAAATAAAGTATTAGCATCATCTATTTATATATTATACTAATTAAGGAAGATTATATAGATATTTATATTAAAATTGATTGTGGAAATTAAAAAATGTTATCATCTACCTAACCAACCTTACGTGTATTAAAAACAAGAAGAATAAAAATACGAACAAAGTTACATATTGATAATGCTCATAATGTATTTGATTACTGATGGAAAAATACAGGCAATTGGTCGAAATATGTATAATACAGGATTGCAATTATTAGAAATAATGTTCTTCTCAATATTCATTTTATCTATGTTATTATTCTTTACAGCATTAATGAGTAGATTTTGAATTGTAATAATGTTTCGCAAAAGATATATTGTATATTATTTATTTTTTATTCCTCAAACTTATTGACATAATAAAGTATTAATTTTTAGATAATATGAATTATAATATTAAAATTGATAACTGTTTAAA
>Ga0306898_1000648_pt1 | contig 12757 bp, 12 predicted proteins | sample AntRauMFilla1564_FD_190424 | JGI IMG/M metagenome (GOLD analysis project Ga0306898, IMG submission 190424) | Saline lake microbial communities from Rauer Islands, Antarctica - Metagenome Filla 1 #564 (v2) (version 2) | ecosystem: Environmental > Aquatic > Non-marine Saline and Alkaline > Saline ...
AACAACTAAACTAACAAAATAAAGATTCAGGACACGGGGATAATATTAAATTAAACAATGTTAAAAAAACCAATTAAACTAGGAGCATTCCAAAACGGATTATCAGCTCTTGGAAAACTAGAACAAGACAAGTTTGTCCAGCTAGACAACTGCGATATTCATACCACGATAGGAATGATTCAACCTCAACTCGCACTAGCGTCGGAAAGCACCACACCAAACGAGCCTTGTGTTAACGCAGAAGCTCCTAACGGTGATATTTACTTTTGCTCGACTACTACAGGCAAGATATGGAAACGGACTCAAGCAGGAGCTTACAGCCTTGTTCACACTAACGCCAACACAGGGCATACAGGTTGCCAATATTTTAATGGTTATTTGTGGTATTGGACTTTAACAAAATTAGGTAACTTTAATTTAACTTCGACTTGGGTTGATTCATTCGACACAGGAATAGGTTTTAGAGGAAGTTGTGAGGCTAATAACTCGCTACTTATAACTAACGGCAAATGGATTGCTAGAGTAGACTCTTCTAATACCTTCTCAGACGAAGAATTTGCACTCCCTGCTCAATTTAAAGCCACTTGCTTAGTAAATATAGGAGATGACGTTCTAATCGGCACATACATCTCTACAGAAGTTTCTTATTGTAAGGTTTTCTTGTGGGATACAGTCTCAACAGGTTGGACTTATGAAGACGAAGTGTTTGAAATAGGAATTAATAACTTTGTGAAACTAGACAACATCGTAGTAGCTCAATGCGGGACTACTGGAAACTTCTATTACTGGGACGGTTCACAGATGGTTTATTTCGGAAGAATCAAAGGAATAACTACATCGCTAGGAGAACAAAAAACAGCAGTATATAAGCGTAGACCTTTATTTGCTAACGGAACTAAGATTTATTCAATACACAAAGAAGCTAACGGGCTACCTTATGCCTTTTGCGGAGAGTATACAGGGACTGGAACGATTCAGAGCCTAGCAGTGCAAGGACAAGACCTATTAGCATCAGTTGGAACAGGAGTCGACAAGAGAGGAACAGCTTACGCAGTCGCTACAGTAGAAAGCCCAGAAGTTCAATCAATGATAGAGCAGATTAAAATAGGATATGATTTATACCCAGCAGGGATAGGAATACAAACAAGTATTAACGGAGCTAGTTATGAAGCTAAGACTGAAATAGTCGAAGAGGAGATGAAAGAAGTTTCTTACGATGAGGGAGATTTGCAAGGAAGCACGACACAAGTTAAATTGACTTTGACTGCTAGTGGAGCTTCTATCCCAATTATAAAATATATTTCACTACAATGAGCGAATTTGTATTAAAGCCAGAAGAGTTAGTGATGAATGGAGCTAACACAGAGCAATATTTTAAGAATGTCAAAGAGTTTAAAACAGCAGACGGGAAAGTAAGAATTAAAGATGGAGCGTTGATAGTTTCAGACGAAACAGGAACGGATAGAGTTCTAATCGGGTATTATAAAGATTTATTCTAAACTATGGGAAATTTTGGTTCAGCAGTCAGTAAAAAGACATACGATGTAAAATCATCAGCCGATAGGTTCTTGATTTACAATTCATCTTTTCAGACTCTGAAAATTTATAAGAAAGTTAAAGTAACTGGCACATTGCCAATAACTATAACTCATAATCTAGGATATTATTGTCCGTTTGAAGTAATAGCACACAACACCCCCAAATTTGCTTATAGCGACCCTTGGAAGAGAATACCATTTTCAGACGGGGCATTTTACAATAGTGTTAATGCACGAGGATATACTGATAAGATAATAATTGTTGACGGGGACGTAACCCCAGAGGACAGTAATTCTTACACAGTAATTATTTATTTAGATAATTTTGCAACAGTTTCTGAAAGTTCCATAAATACAGCCACTACAACAAAAGGAAGTAATGATGATTACGGTATTAGAATTTCTAAAGACGGTTACGACGTTAAAGACTGTACGGACGAACAACTTGTTCTATCAAGTGAGCAAGACTTTGGAGAGATAATTCATAAGAAAGGAATAGACAACGACAGAACAGGGCAAGCGATAGTTTCTCACAACCAAAATACACCATTGAAGTTTCTAGCATTCCAGAAAAACACTAGCGAAAGTTTTATAACGCCAACAGTCAGAAGAGGAAGAACAACATTGACATTAGACGGAGCGTATATAGATAGTGATTATCTTTATATGGGAGTAGACACTGGTTCTGGCGGATTTTCTAGCAGTTATGATTTCTACTATATAATGTTTAAAAACCAGTTATGACAGATTATGGATATAGAATTTCAGAGCCTGGAGAAGATGTTAAAACTTGTTCTGACTTAAAATGTGTTGTAACTAGCAAATATCCATTATTAAAAGGTGGATTGCAAGGCTCGGGTAATATTAGCGATAGTGGATACGAGAACGCATCGGGAACTATAGAAATAGAACACAATTTAGGGTATATTCCAGTAGTGAGAGTTTTTATGGATAATGGAGATGAGTTTATAGAGATTCCTCACGTAGTATGGCAAGCAGGGTTCTATATTTTTGATACTAGCTACAAACATACGACAGTAAATAAAATAACGATAACAGCTTCTCTATGGATATCAGGAGAAACAGCAACAATAGACCAAGATTATAAATATTATATTTCCAATGAAAAGGTAAACATTTAAAAAATACAATGGCAGAATTTCAAGCCCCAGTCCCAAGCGTAATAGACGTTGCAGCACCAACAGCAACTGATGTCTACTCTGCGGACAACATCAACACAGCAGTTAATACACCAACAGCAGCACCTAACCTTGCAGACCCTTATGGGTTATATGACCAGTTTATGAATACATCAGATATTCAAGCCGCTCAAGCTAACGTAGCAGGAACTCAAGGACAGATTTTTGAAGCTCAACAAGGACTAAGAAACACTACTCTAGGAATACAAGATCAGAACGCTTTAGCTCAAGGAACTACTGGAGCATCTCAAAACCTTATCGGAAGACAAGTAGGAAGAGCAAGCGACCTAACAGCTAATCAACTAGCCGCACTTTCTGAAACCCAAGCAGTACAACAAGCTAACCTAGACACTTTAACTACTACAGCCTCAAACAAATACCAAATAGCTCAACAAGAAAGAAGTCAACTACAATCTTTGATTACTGCTACTGGTGGAAAAGCTGGTATTAGTTATTCTGATAGTTATGAAGACGCTTTGAAGAAAGCTACTGATTATGAGGATAAACTAGAAAAAGAAGCGGAGAAGAAGGCAGAAGAGAAAGCAGAAGAAGCAGAGAAGAAAGCTTACAAGGATTCTGTTAAGGCTCAACTTAGAGCTATGGGGTCTTCTACTAAAGGACTTTCAACCAATGAGTTAGAGAGAAAACTAAAGAAGAAAATTAAAGCATCTAACGAATATGATGATATGATTAAAGACTTGGAGGTTCAAGCGAAAAGAAAAGCTTTGAGAGATTCAACAACTGAAGACACTGATTTGAAGTCTAGTTACTCTGTTACGGAACAAAACAGGATGATAGAGGAAGCATTGCAAGGCGGGGAAGACTGGAACGGAATTAAAGAAACTTTTATTCAATTAGGGATACCGGTAGATGAAGGGTCTAATATGGATGACTACTTAAAACGTAAATTCGGATACTAATGGGATACTTTGACTTAAAAAAACAAGCAAGCGGAAATACCAGCAAAACTGGAGGCTACTTTGATTTGAAACAAAGAATACAGCCAGCTTTGACTGAAAGGATAGAGAGAGAAAGAATCGCTAGAGAAAAAGAAGAACGACAACAACGACTTGATGCTGCCAAACAATACGCACAGGAAAAGCAACAAGAAGCTCGTGATGTGTTGAGACCTTCTTCTATCGCTAAAGATGCAGGAAGAGGAATTTGGGAGGGAGCTAAAGGCTTTGGTGTAGAGATGGGGAAAGCAGTAGCCAGAACTGGAGCAATGGTTGGTGATATAGGAAATAGGTTATCTCCAGTTGAAGGTGCCAGAAGTTTATACTCTGGAGCTAAAACCATAGCTGATAGACAAGGGACTGAAACAATACCGCAAGCATTTTCTAGGGGTGTGTCTAAATTTCAAGCCAGACCCCTTCTATATGAAAAATTAGAGGGAAAATTTAGAGATGAAGAAGAGTATAGATTACCAGAACTTGAAAAAATCAGTCAACTTGTAACAGACCCAGAATATAGAAAACCTATAACAGCGGCGGCAGAAGCACCGACTTATCTTTATGGTGGGAAGGCGGTTGAAGTAGCTGGAAAAAATCTTTTATCAAGAATTTTAGCAAGGACAGTTGCAACACAGCCAGAAGCGTTGATTGAATCTGGGCTGCAAACAGCAGGAGAAGAAAAACCAACAATAAAATCTGGTTTTATGAATTACCTTGGTGCTACTCTTTTAATGAGTGGTATCAGCAATACTGTTGGAGAGATTAAGTTTAAAAAAGGGGACAAAGAAGTAAGCGATGTTATTGATGAAGTTAGTAACCTTTTTGATGATGAAGCACCGTCCGAAGCTTTTGACGATGTTGTAGATGCTTTAAATCAAGGGGTCAAAAAAGAAACTATTATTAAAAATGCCGAAGAAGTATCCAATAAAATAGAAGTAAAAGAACCTGTTAGAGAACCTAGAACCTTACAACCTGGTGAACTAGCCAGAGAAACTAAAGCTGTCGAAGAAATAACGGGAGAACTAACTACTACACAAAAAGTAGGGGTTAGAGATAGTCTTGAAAAAGGAGACTCTGTTATTGAGATAGCCGATGAGTTAATTAATCCAAGAGTAGAGAAAATAGTTTCTACTAAAGCACCTAAGTTACATTCAGAAGTAGTCGAACAAAAAGCCACCCTCAAATCATACAAGAAAGACCAAAAAGCAACTAGAGAGACAATAAAGAAAGAAGATGTTAAAACAAGCCTTGAAAAAGAAATAACCAAAGCCCAAAGCGAAGATAAGAGTTTTGATGAGTTTGTGGAAAGTAAAGAACTAACCGAAACCCTCCGAGGAACTAAAGGCTTAACAGCAGACGACATACAAATACAACACCCTAATATAAAACTAAAGCGTGATGTTCCAGCTAAAGACATTCACGGTAACAAGGTAGTTATCCCAGACAACGAGGTCTTAACACCTTACGAGCTGAAAGGCAACAAGGTTCTACTCCAAGACGGAGAGACTTATATCGTGTCTAAAAACCAATTTGCAAACATTAAAGGTCAGAGTGTCAGTGGAGAAGCCAAACCATTTGCACCTGAGTTGAAAGGAACAGAGGAGAGTATAAAAACAGAAAAAGCAACAGCGAATTCAGCAGACAAAAAAGTTGAATTAGAATTAAAATCAGCTCAAGCAAGAGATGCTGGCGATACTGCTTTGGCAGATAAACTATTAGAGGATAGCAAAAATGTAGATGCTAAATTTGGCAAAACCAAATACTCTCAATACCAACTCCCTGACGGAAAGAACTACAAAGAGATATTGATTAAAGCACCAGTCAAAACAAAAACAGAAAAATTGTTTTTATCATCCCACTGGGACGAACCTAACGTAATCTCTCACCTCCGAATGAACGAAAGAACTTACAAAGGTAAGAAGGTTGCTTTTATGGAAGAATTACAGAGTGATTGGGCTAGAGAGGGTAGAGATAAGGGGTTTACCAAAGAATGGACAGAAAAATCTGCTAAAGAATCTGGTTATTCTGTATATAAAGCAAAGAGTAATCTAGGAAATGATGCTTATTTTCTTGATGGTAAAAACACTAGTGCTATTGGATTTGATACAAAAGAACAGGCTTGGGAAGGCTTGTTTGAACATTTAAAAAATATTTCTAGCTCTGTCCCCAACAACCCACTCCTTAAAAACTGGCAAGAGCCTGCTGTTAAACGAGCTTTAAGAGAAGCTGTTGAGAGCGATGCAAGTTATTTCTCTTGGATAAATGGAGAGCAAACAAGTGCTAGATATAATTTGAGTACGCAGATTGATAATGTGAATTGGAATGTATTAGGTTCTGGTGGTACAAAAAGGATTACAATTAAACCTAAAGGTCAAGCACAGGATATTTTTGTTAAGATAGACAAAAAAGGGAAAATTATAGAAGGCCATAGTGACTGGAAAGGCAAAAAACTAGACGAGGCTATTGGCAAAGGTCTTGCTGACAAAATAATGGGCAAGAGCGAAGGTAAACTCTCTGGAGAAGGTCTTAAATTTGGTGGTGAATGGGCTGGAAACCTTTACGATAAACAAGTAGCTAATATAGTTAAGAAGCTAACTGGTGGAAAAGTAGAGGTAATGGATTTGGGATTGCCTGTGGAGAAAGCAAATGCGAGAGTTTGGTGGAGAGATAATGTTAAATTGACTGAAAATAAAATGAAAGTTGGAGAGACGATTTCTAGGAAAGAAAGTGTCGGAATTAGGGGTGAAGAATATGTCATCACAGACACACTAGGAGAAGGTAAGTTCAAGGCAGTGCCAAAAGATCAAATGGATAGATTAAAAACATTAGATAGAAAACCAGACAGACAGTTCAACGCAACGAAAGAAACCTTTGACATCTCAACTAAAACAACTACCCAACAAGGTATTAAACTAACCCCTGAAATTAAAGCTAAGATAAAAGGGGAGGGACTTGATTTAAAAACTAGCGGTAAGAAATTTGATGAATCTGCCATCAAAACCCGCTCCCAACTTAAACAACTATGGGAGGAAAATAAAGCCACCCCTAAGAAAACACCTAAAGTCGAGCCAACACCAGTCCAACCAGTTAAAGAAGTCAAACCCAAAGAGAGCATAACAGCACAGAAGATGAACGATAGAACAATAGAGGAGCTATCTACCAAATATGATATTATAGAGCTTAAGAACGAGCTTAACAAGGCGTCTAAGGCTATATCAGAGAACAAAACAAAGGCAGTCGAGAAAGTCTTTAGCGAGACTGGAAGCAACACCGAGAAAATAGCCATTGCAACTGAATTATTTGAAAAAGCGATAAGAGAAGGAGACGCTAGAACACAATCTCTTTTATTCGACAGAATAAAGAAGCTATCGACTGAAACAGCTCAATCTTTGAATATGTTTAAAGCGATGACTGTTACCAATCCTCACTTTAAATATATGAAAGAAGTTGTTGATACTAGACTAGGAAAAATCAAAGTAAGTGGCAAGGATATGGAAAAGGCTCTAACCAAAAAGACAGAACCTATAGTGAAAGACATTCAAAAAGCTACTAAGTCAAAAATCAAAGTCGAAAAAGCTCAAAGTCTGCTAGATAAACTAATTTGTTAATATAATAAAGTGGCTACATTTTGTATACCTAAAATAAAAATTGCTAAACTAAAGAAAATAATAAAAAGTTTATCAGAAAAAAACCAACTAGACACCTTGGCTAGTCTTAGTAGTGTTAAAAGAATTAAAACCTTCGAGAAACAATTAACAAAGGAAGAAGCCTCTTTGCTCAACAAAGAGTTCGAAAAGGCAGTAGCTAGTGAGAAAGTTAACTCTCTTGAAAAGTGGGTTAAGGACAACCTTGATGAGAGATATAGAAAAGGGAAAGAAGGACTATTCAAAAAAGACTTTAAGTCCATTGAAGAAGCTGAAACCTATATAAAAGCACAAAGTAACTTATTAGCTGAAAAGAAACTAGGTGTATCTCTAACAAACGAAGAGGTGGCTAAATTCTCTAAGCTGGGTAAAGAGTTGTTTGCTTCATCGGGAGCTTTAGAGAAGGGACTTTTAAAAGACGAGAAAGGAATGTTCAGATTTGGGAAAGCGTTGAGAGAGTTGCAAGTTTACACCGATAAATTAAAACCAGTTTCTAAATGGCAGGCTTATATGCAGAAAATAGGGCGTGTTAATATGCTCGCTAGCATCAAGACCCCATTTTTGAATATTGAATCTAATACTATTAACGGACTAACAGAAGCAATAACTCGTAGATTAGCTAATTGGAAGCTTTACAGCAATGTTGATAAAGTGGCTTCTAAAAAGTATATGAAACTAGCTAGCAAACTATACAGGGAAACAGGACTAGACCTTTCAAGAATGATAACATTAGATAACCCAGTAACAGGTGTTAGCAAGGTGATGGGCGAGAAGAGTGCTAATACGGGGAACTTTTTAGACTCTTACTCTGACTTTATATTTGATAAAACTTTGACTGGTCCAGACGTTGTTTTCGGTAATTTTGCTTTTACTGATGCTAATAATATAGTTTCTTCAAGAATGGCTAAAGGAGATAAAAAGTTGGCAACTAAGATATTTGAAGATGCTACTTTGTTAAGCCCTAAAACAGAACAAGGGCAAATCGCCAGACTGGAATCAATCTCTAGTGCTAGAAGAGCCACATACACGGATGACAGTTGGTCTTCTGACTTTGCGTTAGGAGCTAGAAAGTTTTTAAATACAGTGCCGGGGCTTGGAGACGTGACAATGCCTTTTGTTAAGACAGTCGCTAATGTAGCAGAACTGGGAGCTGATTATGCAGGTGTTGGAATGGTCAAGGGAGCTAAGAAAGGTTATCATCTCGGAACAAGTTTGATGAGAGGAGAGAAAGTAGCTAGGGAAGAAATGGTTTCTGCTTTTAGCGATATAGCCAGAGCTGGTCTTGGGATGACAACAGCTTACGCAATCGTTAGCCAAATAGACCCTGATGACTTTGTGGGAGCTTATGACCCAGCCAGAGTAGGAATAAATCAATTATCTAACACGTCTTACAATGCAGTTAACATAGAAACACCTTTTGGTAAAAAATGGGTTAGTTTGGATTATCTTGGACCACTCGCACCAGCAGTTGTAGGAATGTTATATGCTAAGAAATATGGAGAAGACGAAAAGAGCAAAGGGGTAGGTTATTTGGGAGGTGTTGCTTCTCAATACTTAGCACAAATGCCGATGTTTGATCCTATTAGTAATTTAGCTGGAGAGTATGAGAAGTTTGATATGGAAAACAAACGAGGAATGGTAGCAGTTTTTGGAGACAATATCAAAAGGTCTTTAGCTGATACAGTTGTATCAAGAACAATCCCAGGATTTGTTTATGATTGGGCTAGAGCTACGGATGAGTTCCAACGTGATACTAGACAAGGCAAGATAAATATAATGGGAGTAAACATTGATAAGTTAGCTCAAAAGATACCTTATCTTAGAGAAAACTTACCAGTTAAATACGACGCACTTGGCAGATTGATGTATGAAGAAGGCTCTGAAGTTTTCTTATTTGGTGCTAGGGTAAGAACAAACACAGAGAACGAAGTAGTTGCAGAAATAAATAGACTAATTAACAAAGGAGAAAAACCAAACGTCAAAGACCTCAGGTTTAACTACTCAACTAATGTTGCAAAACTAAAAGAAAAACTTGGCAAAGACAAATTCTATGATGTTGCTAGAACTTTCGGAGAAGACTTGGGGAATGCTTATGAGGAAACAATCCAAAAATCATCTTATAAAAACGCCAACGATGAAGAAAAGAAAAAACTTCTTAACGCCTCTATGGAAGTTAAATATAAAAAACTACTAAAATCTAACGGAATATAATGGAACTAATAAACTTTCTCAAAAATCTTTGGGAGCAAACAACGGCAGGTTTTAATATTGTAATAAAAGGAGATGAAAAATGAAGTAGAAGAAGCAGTCTTTAAAATAGTAGAATATGTGTAAAGCTGAAAAAGGAGTAGAATCTAAATTGATAAAAATAAAAAATAAAAACTTGAAATGAAGGATTGCGAAAATCACGAGAAGGAGCTAAAAAGGCTGAAAGAGCAGTCAAAAAGATTAGCCGTTCAAAACGAAAACCAAAACAAAACACTTAATCGCTTGATTGACGAAATTAGCGAGATGAACGACAAGCTGGAAGAAGCTATGCCGACAGTAAGAGAAATCAATAAAATAAGAGATGCTTGGACAGTAGGAAGTATTTTGGGCGGATGGATGGTCAAATTTGTTATTGGAGTTGGAATTATATTGTCAGCTATTTATGCTTTCAGGGAGTGGATAAAAAAACCTTGACTATTTTGTTATTTGTAGTATACTGAATGCAAATTATAATGAAAATTATGAAAATCAAAAAAAACAATTTGGAGACGAGCATACTTTTTTAGTGTGCTTTTTTTATAAGTTCTTTGAAAATGTGTTACAATGCTTAATCTATAGGAGGTGTTATGAAACATTTATTCTATATTAAGGGAAAGTGTTCCTCCTGTGGTTCAGTCAAGGGACATTTGGTATTAACTAATTTTAGAACGGTGGTTTTATTTTGTGATTATTGTTTAAACATTTGGAAATGGGGAGGTGCAGAATGTCAAACAGAAAGCGTAGAAGGAGAATGTTAGTTTCAGGCGTTTGTGATTTTTGTGAAAACCCAGCGTCACTTCCGTGGAAGGGTGCTAAACTCTGTTATTGGTGCTGGAACGAAATCATAGAAAAGGAGTTTGCCAATGGGAAGAAGAAGAAGAAAAGCGGTTTGCCCTAGATGTTTTGAGCTAAAGCTCCCCACCAGACACCATATTTATGTCAAAAGGTTCTATGGGGAAAATCCTTATATCATATTTCTTTGCAGAGATTGCCATACAAGATTAGAAAAAATATTAGCTAGTAAAGAAATGGATAGAAAAGGACAACTCAAGAAGTGGGAATATTTAGATATAGTGAGAAGTTTTTTGAAAGGAGGTTGTTATGTCTGATTTGCAAAGAGAACAAAGATGTCCAGTTTGTGGAATTATCATTTATTTTAACGGAATTACCTACCAATGTTTTATACACGGAGAGTTTACGCTAAATTACAAAACGGGAGAACTTGAGCCTTTATTTAACACATAAACTATCGGGGGAATAACATTTCCCCCTCCAATTAGGGTGGATAAGCGTCCCCTTGCTTACCACTCTAATTGGGGGAATCCGAACCGACATAATAAATAAATCGGCCAGGAGTAATAAATAATCAAATCTATTAAACACATTTTAACTATTTTAATTCTAATAATACTTTTTTTTAGCTTGTATAAAATAGCGAAATCAGTATCTAGCGTAGAGTTAGAACAAAGATGTTGGGATTATCATTATAGTATGGGAATATGTAAAGAAAAACTATGAATATATGCTTAAACTGTGCCTCAAGGTGCAAAACAAAAGAACCAGAGAAATGGCAATTTAAAATTTGCAAGTGTTCCTATTGTGGAAACACAGGGGATTGTGCAGACGCTAAAGATTGGGGAGTTTCTACTACTTCTTCTGTCGAGATTGGAGATGAAGGCTCTCAAAATGTTAATTCTTTATTTTAGTCGATGATTGTCAGTTATTTCAAAATCTAGTGTTTAGTTTAGTTCAGAAAAGTTATGTCAAACCCTATTAAAAAAAGATTATCATTGAGTGAGTTCAGCGAGTATGTAAACTCTAAAGATTTTGGTGAATTGCCCCCAACGTTTCTTGTAATCCATCATACATATAAGCCAACAACTAAAAGCTGGAAAGGTATAAATACAATAAATGCTCTCGATACATATTATAGAGGGTTAGGCTGGGGAGGAAATGGTCCGCACCTGTTTATAGCAGAAGACGGAATCTGGCTATTTACTGATATGTATGATGTTGGAATCCACGCTGGAGCAGGAAACGGAACTCTAAAAACTGGGTATTCTATCGGTATTGAGGTTGTCGGAAACTATGATAATAAAGTATGGGAAGGAGAAACTTATCAAAACACTGTCGGAGCAATAAAAGTTTTAATGAAGCGATTAGGATTGAAAGAAAAAGATATCAGATTTCACAATGAATTTTCTGCCAAGACTTGCCCTGGAAAATCTATAACCAAAAGTTGGGTCTTTAATCAATTAAATAATACTATGAGCAAATATTATATTACTAGTAAATTAAGAGATGAATTAAAAGAACTTTGGAAAGATTTCAACCACGATGATAAAAAAAGCCAAGAGAAAATGGCGGATAAACTGGATAACTTTACTGACGAGGTTGAAAAAGAAAAAGATATTTTAATGAATAGATTGAAAACTCTAATTAAAAATCAAGACGCCATGAATAGAGCCTACGATATAGACCTAGAGAAACAAAAAAATGCTTTGACTACTGAATATAATAAAAACTTAGAAAAACTTAACAAAAAACTAGAAGTGTGTGAAAAGCTAAAAGACGGAGCATTGCTTTTGGCGGAAGATGGAGAATGCAAGGAAACCATAAAACTGCAAGATGAGGTTATTAAAAATTTAAGATTAGAAATAAATAAACAAGACTTGAGGATAGCCGATTTGAAAAAAAATGAAGGCATTTTTGAAAGAGCGTTAAATATAATCAGTAATTTTTTCAAGAAAATAAATATTAAAAAATAAAATGAACGCAGTATTTAAAAAGAAGTTTACGACAGCTCTCTGGTTAATTCTAGCCGGAACAATAGCCCAAGTTTTAACTCTATTTGCTGATAATATTAGCGAGTTTGGATTGAGTCCTCTAGTAGCTGGAGTTTCAGTTATTGTTTGCACCTCATTGGTGGCGACAATTACAAAAATTTTAAACGTTAAATAATATTTTAACTTCCTGTATCTGGATGCAAGACCGGGCAGTTGAAAAGATTCATCACACTAAAAAAATTGAAGAACATCTTAAACTTTCCATTCAATAAATTTTTATCCCGTATCAAAATAATACGGGATTTTTTATATGAAGAAAAACCGCCTTTTACAGCGGTTTAAGTCAAGTTCTACTAGGTGAACGGCTTGTTATGATTCAACTATTCTAGT
>Ga0306898_1000649_pt1 | contig 12756 bp, 11 predicted proteins | sample AntRauMFilla1564_FD_190424 | JGI IMG/M metagenome (GOLD analysis project Ga0306898, IMG submission 190424) | Saline lake microbial communities from Rauer Islands, Antarctica - Metagenome Filla 1 #564 (v2) (version 2) | ecosystem: Environmental > Aquatic > Non-marine Saline and Alkaline > Saline ...
AGTGACTTTGTCGTCAGAACAAGTCGAATACGATTTGATGCGTGAAAATAGCTCTCCAGGACTAGAAGTCGTTGACCTAAAGCCAATACCTCCTTTGAGACTGGTGAACCAAAGTGGTATCAATGGTCTAGCTGCAGCACTACGGTTGCAATTAGAAGGTTTTGGTTACGAAATATCAACGCTGACCAACGAATTTGGCGTAGCGGAGGAGAACACGGTCATTGTGTATCACCCTGATTTCCAAGACGAAGCGTTTGAATTGAATGAAATAATCGGTGATACGCTACTGTCCTCGTACTTAGAAGCCTCTTTGGATGCACCAATTACTATTTATGTCGGCCAAAATTACCAAAATGCGGTACAATAGTAGGACTTACTCGTAACCAACATATTATATGAGTCAAAAAACTATCATCCTAATCATCGTCCTATTTGCCATCCTGGTGGTCGGCATGTTCGTATACGCCTTCTTAAAGCAAAGTGAAATAGAGTCGCAAATAATAACCACTCCAGAATCTCAAATGCCAGCTGATGCGGTGTTGTATCCAAATATTACCCGAGTAGATGCTAAGCATTTTATTAATGGCGATGTACATACGTTGGCCGGAGAAATAAACCTCCCCACACCATGTGACCTGCTACAGGCACAAGCAGTCGCTACCGAATCCGTACCGACGGAAGTCACGGTTGCGTTTACAGTCATCAATAATGCAGATATGTGTGCGCAAGTTGTCACTGCGCAGAGATTCAAAGTAGAGACATCGGCCACTTCAGATGCAACGTTCTTAGCGACATTTATGGGTCGAGATATCATTCTGAACCTTATCCCGGCTGCAGAAGGTGAAACACCTGACGATTTTGAACTATTTATAAAGGGTTAGAGTTGTGGATGTGCCCAAAGAAAACACCAAAACACTCCTTTCTCTTCTGGCCATATTATTGCTGGCAGGGTTAGCGACGTGGTATGTCACTAACCAGCGCAGCGTCGTCGTCGACGATGCAAGTCCAGCGGCAGTATCCCTAGGAGTGAACTCGACCAGTACACGTTACACAGACTTAGCCGGGAACGGAGTCAATCTAACTCAGTATTTGGGGAGGGTAATCGTGGTGAACTCTTGGGCAAGTTGGAGTCCTGCGTCTGTTGCCGAGTTGCAGCTGTTGAACAAGCTGTCGCTACAATACAGCGCTGACCAAGTGCAGTTTTTAGCTATCAACAGATCTGAACCCGTGGGTACAGCCAAGAGTTTCCTAGCTGCCTTTGGGATAGGTGACACAGTGACATTAGTGCTAGACGAACCTGACTATTATTATCAGTCGATTGGCGGTTTTAATATGCCCGAGACATTGGTGTATGACACTAAAGGAAACGTTATCAGACACTTCAGAGGCCCATTGTCTGAGTCAGCAGTACGTCTTGCTATCGATACTAATTTAGTTGACAATACTCCATAAGTATTGCATTAGATAAAATATGTGTTAGACTGCCGGTAGTCCTCCAAAGACTTTTGCGCCTAGGTCCATTATATAAATGGAGTTTCTCAGTCGAAGAGAAATTTCCTAGCGCAACGCAATAATTATGCGAAAGTCAATTGGTTTCATTATCGTTCTTTTAGTACTATCAAAAGTTTTTTCATCCGCGTTTGGTGCACTTGATGACGCAGCTCGTGAGTCATTCAAGACAATCGAAATTGCCGCCATCGTATCGCAATCGCAATTGAAAGAACTTCAATAAATTATAGGACCCGCTATTATGCAGGGTCCTTTTTATATATCGCGGTGTAGTGTTGTATACTATATATTATGAAAATAAGTCGAGTGGTTGAATATGCGTTCTTCTTTGGCCTGCTTTTACTTGCTGGCTACATGGTGTGGCTCATTATGGCACCGTTTGTGGCTGCCTTGGCTTTATCGGTGATTATCGTAATCATCGCTCATCCCGCTTACGTGCGTATCAAAAGACGCATGCCACGACAAAATAACACACTCGCAGCGCTAGTATCGACAATCATGTTAGTGACAGTGGTGATTATTCCTTTGGTGCTAATGTCGTCTCTGGTAGTAAGGGAGCTCGTTTCTTTTTATGAAGATTTCTCAGTGGGAGAAATAGGTATCCAGGGTCACATCACCGCCATCGAGACGAGAATACAATCACTGCTGCCTGAATTCGAACTTGACCTAAATAATCAACTCAAAGCCACAGCCGAGTGGTTTACTGGTAACATTGGCGCCATTTTTGCTGGTACACTGTCTACCTTATTCGCTTTTTTGATATCCATCATAGGTTCCTTTTATTTCTTTAGAGACGGTCGGGAGTTTTTGCAGGTGATCATCAAAGCTAGTCCATTGCCAGACCATGAGGATAAAATAATTCTAAACCGTCTCGCGCGAGCAGTACGCGCAGTGGCCACCGGTACCGTGTTAGTCGCACTCATTCAAGGTTCTTTGGTAGCCATTGGTTTTACCATATTTGGCATCGACAGAGCTATTTTGTTTGGCTCTATCGCCGCACTAGGAGCCCTTATTCCTGGTATCGGTACCACTATTATTACAGCACCAGCTATCATTTATTTATTCGCTACTGGTGATTTGGTAAATGCAGTTGGTTTGCTCATTTGGTCTATGCTTATCGTTGGTTTGATAGACAATTTTATCGGCCCGTATCTCATTAGTAGGGGGAATAACCTGCACCCATTTATTATTTTGATCTCAGTGCTGGGAGGTATTTCATTGATGGGGCCAATTGGATTCATCGTCGGACCCGTCACCGTCACCTTATTTGTGGTGTTATTAGAAATATACAGCCAACATGTAGCTCAAGAAAAACCTGTTAAAAATGTAAGCGAAATCTATGATTAGTAAAAATCAAATAGAATCAATTCTAAAACTTAACGGGGTAGAACCGAGTTCGCCTGATGATTTGATTCGTTCTGTGCTAATGAGTGCGCGATACGATGACGACGAAATAGACACCGCCTTGTTGGTGTTACGACAAAACATAAAGACCAACCAGACGAGATTAGATGGTTTACATAAAGTATTTCGTACAGACCAAGCCTTACGGCCTGACGAAATATCGCACCTGCTGGGGGTTGAATTTGACTTTACCGAAAGTATGGTGCCTCAATCACATGAGCGAAAATTAACCAGAACAAATTACATAACGATCGTAGTGCTTTCAATGGTCACTGCAACTTCTGTCGTAATGATATACATGTACTTACAAAAAATTGGTATATTTCACCACAGCATTGTCTGGTAGAAAAAATCATGTCAAACCTCTCCAGAGTACTCACAGCGGTAGGTTTAGTTTGTGTATCTTCGCTACTCGTTTCAGGATCATTTTTATTCTCAATTCCAGACTCACAACATGGAGACATGCTGCAAAAAGCACCAACCGATACACAAGTACGAAAAGAACCACCGAGACCCTCATCTTTACTGGCCACTACTGAAGCACCAAACACCATCATTTTTGTGGGGGACGTATTATTGGGCCGTCATGTGGAGTCCTTAATGGACGTCCATGGCAAGAATTACCCGTTTGCTGGATTGCAATTTTCTCAGTTTTCTCAAAACCCCTTTGTGGTTGGTAATTTTGAGGCGGCTATACCAGTAGTCCATACCCAAACCGAAAATTTCAACATGAGTTTCTCGGTAGCTGCGGCCAATATACCAGCCATGACAACTGCCGGTTTCACACATTTATCGCTTGCCAATAATCATAGCCTTGATTTCGGAGCTGCAGCGTTTGTTAATACAGGTGAAGTTCTGGGAATAAACAAACTCTCTTCATTTGGTCATCCGACAATGTTAACAAGCGACTCGGTAGAAATACTATCTTTGGCTGGTATAGACGTAGCGCTGATTGGTCTACATACACTTTTTAATTCACCCACAGCACAAGAAATAGAACAGGTATTGCAATACGCCCAGGAAAGTAGTGATTACCAGGTGGTATACGTGCACTGGGGAGAAGAGTACAAGACCAGTAGCAATGCCTCTGAGCAGTTTTTGGCCCAGCAGTTGGTGGAAGCTGGGGCGGATTTAATTATTGGCCATCATCCACACGTAGTGCAGGAAGTGGGCTATATCCAAGGAGTCCCGGTATTTTACTCGTTGGGTAACTATATTTTTGATCAATATTTTTCCTCAGGAGTGCAGACTGGTCTCTTGTTACAACTAGATTTCGCCACGTATCCCAAGATACAACTAATTCCGGTCCAAAGTCACTCTACTTTGTCACAGCCAGCAATGCTAACTGAGGATGCGCACGCAGCTTTTTTGGACACTTTAAGTAGCAACAGTCACCTTGATTTGAGAGAATACATCAAGCAAGGCATTATTCCGTTGCGCAAACAGGTTGCAACTTCATCAGAAATAGCTATTATGATGAAATAAGAACTGATATGTTTAATAAATTTGAAATAATAGGAGGAGGAATCAGTGTTGCAGCAATGGCCTTGGCTATTTATTTGGTACAAATACAGACTACTGTATTTAGTCCCAATACGACCGGACAAGCAGCTACAGTTGCACAAGCAAGACCATCAAGCATTATAATCGTGGATGATTCTGTAGATATAACGCAAGCAAGAACCAATGCGTATCTAGAAGCATCTGATAATCGAGGTAACATCAATCGTATGGTAATTGACGACATCAAAATAGGAACCGGGGAAGCTGTAAAAGAAGGAGATACGGTAGCTGTGCATTACATCGGTACACTACAAAACGGTACTGAGTTTGATAACTCACACAAGCGAGGTGCACCAATCGACTTCACGGTCGGTAAAGGCATGGTGATCCAAGGCTGGGAAGAAGGTATCATGGGGATGCAAGTAGGTGGCCAAAGAGTCCTAGTTATCCCACCAGAAATGGCTTACGGTCAAGATGGTATTGGACCGATTCCACCAAATTCGACATTAGTGTTTTCGCTAGAGCTCGTCGCGATCAAATAAGGTACACACAATAAGCACCCAATCATAACACCAGCCATTCCGGCTGGTGTTATGATTAGACGCAAACAATCATGACAAAACCTCCAGTTACATTCGAAATAGAAAAACGCCAAACCGGTACACTAGGTAGAGCCGGTGTCATTCATACACCACACGGTGACATTCAAACACCGGCTTTTGTTGTCGTTGGTACAAAAGGCACAGTCAAAAGTCTCAAGCCAGAAGACATGCGTGATTACGTCGGCAATCAAGTCGCTCTGGCAAATACCTATCACTTATTTCTACAACCAGGGGATGACGTAGTCAAAGAGGCTGGTGGTCTACACAAGTTTTCTAATTGGGACATGCCGACCATAACCGACAGTGGCGGATTTCAGGTGTTTTCACTGGGAGCGGCTTTTGGTAAAGGAGTGACAAAGTTTGCCCAAGGAGAAGCAACCGAATCGATAGAAAAAGCTGGCCTGAACGTCTATTCAAAGAAATTTGCCGAAGATCACGGTCGACTGTGCGTTATTGATGAGGAAGGAGTCACCTTCACTTCTCACATTGACGGTTCGATGCACCGCTTTACGGCGGAGCGCTCAATCGATATTCAGCACAATATTGGCGCTGATATTATTGTGGCTTTCGATGAATGTACTAGTCCGACGGCCGACAAACAATACCAAAAAGAGGCTATGGAACGTACCCATCGTTGGGCTAAGCGTAGTATCATGGCACATAAACAAAACTACGAAGCTCTCAAGAAGCAGGGTTTATATGGAGTTGTACAAGGTGGTCGACACCTCGATTTGCGGGCCGAAAGTGCCAAAGCACTCAGCGCCATGGATTTTGATGGCTTTGGCATTGGCGGAAGTTTCAGTAAAGAGGATCTCGGAGCGGCGTTGCGTACCGTCAACGAAATCTTGCCCGAAGACAAACCCCGTCACCTGCTAGGTATTGGTGAACCATCAGACATTGTCGAAGGAGTAGCACTGGGCTGTGACACCTTTGATTGTGTTGCACCAACCCGTATCGCTAGAACAGGAACAATTTACGAACGTACCAACGATGGCCACAAACGAACTAATCTATTAAATACTAAATATCAAAGAGACTTCGGAAAGCCTGACGAGTCGTGTGATTGTTATGTGTGCACTAACTACACCAAAGCTTATTTGGCACACCTCTTCAGATCACAAGAAATGTTAGGAGCCCATCTAGCATCGCTCCACAACTTATACTTTATCGTTAATTTTACCAAGCGGCTTCGAGAGAGCATATTGATGGGATAACCATTGACATAATTAAATATTCTGCCAATATCTATGTAGATGAGTTAACCAACGGAGGTGGTAAATGAATTCTTTATTAGAGTTTATTAGAGCGATCATTTCTGATCGTAGTGGGAGGTCTCAAATTACACGAGGAATAATTGCAAAGTTAGTAGCAGATTACTTTGGGAGCAATTCGGCAGCGTTTTCGCTCATAATGGATGCCTGTGATGAGTCTAGGGATACACACAAGCAAAAGAAAAGAAAAAACGGTGATCGAGTTATTGATCATGAACGAAGTATTTTTTTAATAGCTTTTGTATACCTTTCTTTTAGAAACGTCGACGTGCTAGTGGCTATTTTTTTACACGATATGCACGAAGATTATCCAAAGGAGTGGCCAATGCGGAGGATTAGAAAGACTTATAACTCTGGAGTCTCTACTATAGTACAGGCTGTATCAAAGCCTGAGCGAGGAGATTTAGGCACTGTTGCCTACGACTTAGAGGTCATTGAACGAGTCATTGCGGGTGGTAAATGGGCAATAATACTTAAATGTATTGATCGTTTACATAATATGCTTACCCTGTACGGAGATCGTGACAAAATTACCTGGAAAGTTGCACAAACAAAGTTACACGTCATACCGATGGCAAAAAAAGCCGATTGTCTCGTTGATGAAATAACTCAAGCAATGGAGGAACAGATTAAGTTACATAATATCACCGAGGTAGAATTGTTGGCCAGTCAAACGTAGTTGTTTGCTGGCTTTTTTTATTAGGCACGACGAGGTATAGTGTGGTAGTGAAATTCGAAATCTCGACAGATAAAACTCCGGCCGGGGATCAGCCAGCCGCAATTAAAGCCCTGGTCCATGGTATTAAATCTGGCAATCAAGCGCAGACGCTGTTGGGCGTGACTGGCTCTGGAAAGACCTTTACCGCTGCCAATGTCATTCAACAAATCCAAAAACCGACGCTAGTGATTGCACACAATAAAACATTGGCCGCGCAGCTAGCCCAAGAATATAGCGACTTTTTCCCAAACAACGCCGTACACTACTTCGTGTCGTACTATGATTACTATCAGCCTGAGGCGTATATGCCAACCTCTGACACCTATATCGAAAAAGAATCACAGGTCAATGAAGAAATCGACCGGTTGCGCCACGCTTCTACACAAGCCCTACTGACCAGAGAAGATGTCATCATTGTAGCCTCCGTGTCTTGTATTTATGGTCTGGGGTCACCAAAGGAATACGAGAAACGCCACTTGAAGTTTGCTAAGGGATACGAAACCACCCGGACTGATATTCTGCGCACTCTGATTGGGATGTATTTTGAGCGTACTAACGCTGACCTCAGCCCAGCTCAATTTCGAGCAGTCGGGAATACAGTGGAAATAATGCCAACCAACGAACGAGTTATCTACCGTCTAAGTTTTGCGGGTAATAAAATTTCTCTAATCACTAAGATAGATGCTATTACTAGGGCAATCATCTCTGAACCAGAAGTTTTTTTCTTGTTCCCAGCCAAGCACTTTGTTACACCTGAAGATGTGCGTAAGGTAGCAGCGTCTGACATCAAAGCGGAGCTAGATGCCCAACTAAAGAAATTCAAGAAAGAAGGGAAGTTGCTCGAATCCGAGCGACTCAAGCGGCGAACAGACCATGACCTAGCGATGATTAGAGAAGTCGGCTACTGCAACGGCATCGAGAACTATTCACGCCACTTCGATAGACGAAGTCCCGGTGAAGCACCGTATACGTTGCTGTCATATTTTCCTCATACTAAAGAAGGGAAGCCAGACTTTTTGACCATCATAGATGAGTCTCATGTGACCATCCCACAGCTTAATGGAATGTACGCCGGTGACCGATCGCGTAAGGATACGCTGGTTGATTACGGGTTCAGATTGCCTAGTACCGTAGACAACCGCCCTCTTAAATTTGCCGAGTTTCAAGAACGAGTTGGTCAGCAAATCTACACTACCGCCACACCGGGTAAGTTTGAGGCTATCGCAATGGAAGCCGAAGGCCTAAAACCAATTGAACAAATTATTCGCCCAACCGGGCTGATTGACCCAGAAATAGAAGTTCGTGGCATTGTAGAAGCAGGCACTTACCCCGGCCAGGTAAAAGATTTTATTGCTGAGGCGGAAAAGATTATCAAAGGCGGCGCCCGAGTACTAGTGACTACACTGACCAAAAGAATGGCCGAGGACTTGGCCGAATTTTTGACCGAAAAAAAGATTAACACCAAGTACATCCACAGCGACGTCAAAACCATTGAACGTATCGAAATTCTGACTGATTTTAGACGAGGAGTGTTTGATTGTCTGGTGGGGGTCAACCTACTTCGAGAAGGTCTCGATTTACCAGAAGTCGAACTGGTAGCTATTCTTGATGCTGACAAGGCAGGCTTTTTGCGTAGTGAAACAGCTCTTATTCAGACAATTGGACGAGCGGCTCGCAATGTAAACGGGCGTGTGGTGCTCTATGCCGACGACATGACCGTGGCGCTTGAATATGCCATTAGTGAAACTAATCGGCGACGTGAAATACAAGTAGCCTACAATAAAAAGCACAACATCACTCCCATGACCATCGTAAAAGAAATCAAATCTATTACGGATCAGATGAGGACTGAACACGATGAGACAGTCCAGACGTTACTCAAAGTGGACTTAGAATTGTTTAAAAAGAATCCCAAAAAGACACTGAAAGAAAAACGTCGCCAGATGGAGGAAGCAGTAGCTATTCTCGACTTTGAAACAGCCGCTATTTTGCGTGACGAGATTGGGTACTTAGAAAGTATTTAATCAATATCGGCGCCTGTGAGTTACCGCCATGTTATTTCGCCAAGAGTGCTATTATAGACAGATATGAAAGCTCTTGCTGGTGTACACGTCCTTATCGCTGGGAAAGAAGATGATAATTTCACCTCAGTGACAACTCAGCTGTTGTCTTTAGGTGCTAGTGTACAAACAAGGTCATGCAAAGAAGTGACAGTTGATTTTATCGCCAGTCAGCAAATCAAATTAATTATTCTCAATCATCTACAGGATCACAAAATCTGCACTAATATTGCCACCATGATGCGAGATGATATTTCCGGTAAATCCATCCCGGTATTTATACTAGTCGACGACTCAATCGATGATATTCAAAATGCCTTAGTTCAAGGGGCAGCTGATTATATAACCAAAAGTGAAGGCACCGAGTCTATCATTCAAAAAATAACTGCGGTACTTCACGGTGACGACATGTTCTCCAACAGTGAAGCATTTGATATTACCCCAGAAAAAGCCGAAGTGTTCTCGACCGGCATTAGGGTGTACGTAGTAGAAGATGATCCGTTATTGAGGAATCTTTTGGCTATAAAGTTAAATAAATCTTTCTTCCCGCACGAGTTTAGTAAAAACGGTGATGGGGCGGTGGCAAATATGAAGCGCTTCAAGCCTGATACTATTATTTTGGATCTCATGTTACCTGGTATGAGCGGTTTTGATATTTTGGCCAGTCTAAAAAAAGAACCAGACCTTAAGGATGTCCCGGTAATCGTTTTTTCTAACAAAGATGGTTCAGAAGACCGGCTCAGAGCAAAAGAGCTGGGGGCAAATTGTTTTTACGTAAAAGCTATGACTGACCTGTCAGAACTAGTTGAAAAAATTGAGGCGCTTGTCTTAGAAAAAAAAGCCTAAATTACCTATGAAAGAAACATCACAAAAGAAGCCAAAAAAAGTACCAAAGGCTTCTTCAGTGACTAAGAAAGTACCAGCCAAAAAAACTGTTACAGCTAAAAGAACTCCCCTCAAGCGGGTAGCAAAAAAAACGACGTCCTCCGCATCCAAGAAAAAAGCGTTACCGAAAAGAGTCGTGCGAAAACCGGTTAAAAAAACTGTTGCCAAGGTAGTAAAACCAACCAAAACTACAACAAAGGAAACTATAGTAAAACTGCCAGAAAAAATGAGTGCTAAAGCAATCATTCGTTCAAATAAACTAAGAATTCAACTCGATCGGTACATACATGAGTCGGTGTATAAAGTGGCCTACGTATCAGCGTACTGCTTCTTGTTTGTCGGTGGAGCGTTTGCTTTGTCAGGGCTTTCTGACACACCTTTGCCAACCAGCTTCAATCAGGCAGAAGTTATTTCTTCACTATCAAATAGTACTAACGTATCGACAATATCAAACCAAACAACGGCAACCTTTAGTTTCTTAACCGTAATTAAAGCGCAAATACAAGCACCAATGTCGGTCAACTTCACCGCAGCTAATTTTCGCGAATTAAAGCTGGAACTGCACCAGACAGGAGGAGTGGCAATACCTTTAAATTACCAGCAAGTTGTAGCTGACAAATACGAGGTCGACATACCTGCAGACATAAATCCTGGTTATTACGAACTACGAGCTTACTTGAAGTCCCAAGGTACAAATAATGCCCAGGTAATTTCGTCTCGAGAATTTTTTATCGGTACCCCAGAGCAAGAAAGAGAATTTAATACTCCAGCTGTCACACAAGAGCCTATAGCAGAACCAAAAACCGACGCCGAAAATACCATTGTTGCTACCGAAGCAGAAACTAAGCCGGTAACGGATACAATTGAACGCGAACGAAACATAGAATCAGTCCCAGTCAGGCGTGAGACGCCTCCAGCGACACCTTCCTTCACTATCACTGCTACGCCGGTCGGGCAAACTGCCATTACTGCACCACCCACCGTGGCGCCAGATGAACCAGCAGTATTTGCGCTTGTCCCACAGGCTAACACTATTTCAGGTGCAGCCAGTATTTGGGTCAACCTGCCGGACGGGCTTACTTTTTCGGAACTTTACTATCGACCACTAAACTCTCTTGAGTACCGATTTTTGACGCTAGCCTCAGAGAGAAACGGTAATTGGACCTTTATATTTGACTCAAGAAATATCCCTAACGGTCGCTACGAATTCGTTGCCAGGTCAACTCAAAACAGAATTGAAGTACAGACAAAATCAGTTATTTTTACTATAGATAATACCGTAGCGGTAACCATAACAGCCGAGACTGTTCCTGAAAGAAACGAAGAGTCGATTGAGGTCAGAGACTTTTTGGCAGTAGGAGACGTACCGTTTGAAAATCCTGAAACTCTAAGCAGGGAAGTGTCTGATATCGTTAACCAGCTTTTGCAAGAAAATGAATCTACACTTAATGATTTACTCAGAAGATACGCTGCCGCCTTGCAATCGGGTGATGAAATGTTGATAGCCGCAGCCAAAGCGCAGCTCATCAAAAAACGTGAATCGATAGTCACGGACACGTTGCAGGACGAAAATAAACGATTCTTCTCAGACGATATAGATGTACAATTACAACAAAGAGTCGATGTGCTCATAGCTCGCTCCAGTACTTTCGAACAATTACGAACCGAGCGGAGCTCAGGTGCTAGTAGCATAGATACCGACCAGGACGGCATTTCAGACTTCGACGAACAGTTCCTGTACAACACAGATCCCAATCAAGCTGATACCGACAATGACGGCATTTCCGATGGAGTGGAAATCGTACAGGGGTTCAATCCTACTGACCCATCTACCGAAGCGGTAATCTCCTTCGAATCTCCTAAAGAGACAGTCGGACTGGAGCGTACCGACGTACTAGAAGTAACTGCTACTCCAGTAATTACTCCCAACGTAGAATCAGGAATGGTAGAAACTAGGACAGAAATCAGAGGACGAGCACTTCCTAATAGTTTTGTGACGCTCTTTATTTTTAGTAACCCTACTATCGTCACCATCAAGACTGGTGACGACGGATCATTCATCTACACCTTTGAAAAGGAGTTAGAAGATGGCCGACACGACGTGTTCGTCGCAGTAACCGATAATGCTGGAGCAATCATTGCCCAAAGTAACCCCTTCTCTTTCATTAAAGAAGCGCAAGCGTTTACTCCGGTTGATGCACAAGCAGCAGAATCAGTCACGACCAATACGGTAACGGATTCGGGGAATGATGATTATGTGACAGTAGTTGGAGTGGCGATACTGGCCTTAGGAATTATATTACTCATGCTTGGAATTGGTTTGCGTCGCAAGAACGAAGATATAGATTTGTTGACGCTACGAGGAGATGATTATTCAGACTCAAAAATACTAACCGACAAAAAGGTATCTGCTCCGCAAGATAACAGTGCGACGGACAAATCATGATAAGTAAGATACTCATCAACATGGAAAATGGTTTGAAGGTCATGTATTCAAACTCACGAATGCTCCTGGTCGGAGTTTTGGTGTTTGTGTTCCCCATTCTATTTGTCTGGTTGACTCAAAACTTTTTTGATACTGCCTACGACAACATAAATAGTTCTGAAAAGAAACGCGTATCAATGCTGCACGACTCAATTGCCTCGGCCATCAAATACTCAGACGCAGACTCCGAATTTTTGAGTACTCTTATCAATGAATACACAGTTGCCAACCCAGATATCACAAAAATTAGAATTGTTGATGAAGTCTCTGGTTCATTTGAAATTTTAGTATCAGCAGATCCAGCACAAGTGGGGAGTGT
>Ga0306898_1000651_pt1 | contig 12731 bp, 26 predicted proteins | sample AntRauMFilla1564_FD_190424 | JGI IMG/M metagenome (GOLD analysis project Ga0306898, IMG submission 190424) | Saline lake microbial communities from Rauer Islands, Antarctica - Metagenome Filla 1 #564 (v2) (version 2) | ecosystem: Environmental > Aquatic > Non-marine Saline and Alkaline > Saline ...
TGTCGCAGCCGAAGTCCGCGCGGTATCCGCCCGGCAAAACATTTCCCACAGCCACCTAGCCGAACTAATCGGCATCACCCGCATGTCTATGAGCAGACGGATGAACGGGTCGGTGCAGTTCAAGTATGACGAACTGCTGGCCGTCTCGCGTGTGTTGAACACTCCGGTGGGCGTGTTCTTCGGCGAGCGTGCCGCGTGACCGGCGATATGGCTGCCGATCCGATCGCACTGATCGTGGTCGCGGTGATCGCATGGAGTCTCTACTTGATTGTTTGCGCCGTGCAATCTCGGAGCGGCAAGTGACCGGCCTGACGGTCGTGTTGTGGGTGTTCGTGCTCACCGCGCTGGCTGGTATTTACGTGGCCGCGTGGGGCCTCATCCGGTCGCTGCCGGTCGTGTTGCCGCCCGCCGAGGAACTAGCCGACGTGCAGCCCGCCCTAGAAGTGGATTCCACACCGTTTCCGAACCTTCTCCACAAATGACGAAAACCCCCGTATCCGCGGGGGTCTCCGAAAAGAAAGGCAACCCAATGCCCATCACCGACATGCTACCGCCGATGATCCTCCCGGACGACACGGCACGCACCCGCAAAACCGATCCACTCACCTCGCACGCCGCTGCCGACATTTCGCAACGCGGTTTGCGTGACGCCAAACGGCGCGTACTGCAATTGGTCGAAGTACACGCCCCGGTTACTGGCTCCGAACTGAACGACATGTACCGCCTATCAGCCGATCGTCGGGGTTGGCGTCGGCTGGCGTGGGATTCGCCCCGCAAGAGGGCGTCAGAGCTTGCCTCCGATGGGTTCCTGGAAGTAGTCGGCACTCGCATTGCGGCTGGCAACAACGTGCCCGAATCGGCGTACGGCATCACCGACAAAGGACGGAAGGCAATCGCGTGACCCCTACACACGGCGAAATGGCTGCCGACCAAATCATGGAGGAGTGGATGAGCCTTGTTATGGCCGCACTTGACGGGGACTTTGCCGCGTTGCGCGCGTTGATCGCGACAACCGCTCAAGACAGTTTTGTGGCTGGGCACGCTGCGGCGGCATCCGTTATGGGGGTGACGTTGTGAACTCGTCGGGCGTGAACGTTGCCGAGTTCAAGGCGTGGCGTACCTGCAATGCGTGCCTGTACGAGTCGCGTGCTGATGTTTGGTACGACCCGGAAACGCGGTCGAGCGGTTGGCAGTGCCCTACCTGTAACACCGACCACGAAAGCAGCCGCTGATGCCATTCCCGCACATGCCAATGGAGGGGATCGCGTTCACTGTTCGCGGCATTCCCGCCCCGCAAGGGTCGAAGCGTCACGTTGGCGGCGGTGTGCTGGTCGAGTCTTCTAACAAGGTGGCTCCGTGGCGGCAAGATGTGCGCCGGGCTGCTGAGGATGCGATGAACGGTCACTTGCCGTTCGACGGGCCGATGGAGGTAGTGGTGACGTTCACTCTGGCGAAACCGAGAACGGTGAAACGGGAGATGCCGCACGTGCGACCCGATTTGGACAAACTCGTTCGATCAACTTTGGACGCGTTGGGTTCTGCTGGCGTGTACGGGGACGACTCTCAAGTGGTGTCCCTGGTGACGTGGAAGGTGTACGGGATCATTCCCGGCGCGAGCATCATCGTCCGCGTTTACCACCCGACCGCTGAGGAGGTGGCCGCATGAGCGACTTGCAGGGTGTCGTCAAAGACCTCGACGAAACCACTTACCACGCACACCACGCCCTGTCCTCAACAGGCGCACGGCTACTTCTCGACTCACCCGCCCGATTCCACCACGCACAACACAACCCACAACCACACAAAGACGCCTACGACCTCGGCACGGCAGTTCACAGCCGCGTGCTCGGCACCGGCACTCTAGCCGTCGCCTACCCGGACGAACACTTGACCCCATCCGGGGCGGTGTCCACGAAAGCGGCAACCGTCGAATGGGTGGCAGGGCAACGTGCGGCGGGTCAAATCTTGCTCACCGCAACACAGCTCAGGCACGTCAACGGTATGGCCGAAAGTGTTTTGGCGCACCCGCTGGCACGGTCATTGTTTGAACAGTCGGGAATGGCTGAGGCGTCCGTGTTCGCAACCGACCCCACAACGGGTGTGGAAATGCGTGCTCGGTTTGATTACCTGCCCGACTTCACAGTGAGCAACCCGTACAGCGTTGACCTCAAAACAACGGGCAAGTCTGCGGCACCGCATGAGTTCGTCAAAACGGTTGCCAACTACGGATACCACATCCAACAGGAATGGTATTTGGACGCGTACGCGTTCACGACCGGCCTGGCCGATCTCGGCATGAAGTTCGTTGTCGTGGAAACGGCTGCCCCCTACCTGGTGGCCGTGCATGAACTGTCCGACCAGTTTCGGGAGATCGGTGCATCCGCCGCTGCTCGCGCTCGAGCGTTACACGCCGAGTGTGCTCGCACTAATTCGTGGCCCGGATATGCAACAACCGGTGACCCACTCCAGCCGCCCATGTGGGCCATTTACGCAGAGGAAGAATACGCATGAACCTCACCGAAAGCATTGCCCCGAAGTCGGATCAGTTGAACGCTGACGACCTTATTGGTGGGCCTGTCACGGTCACCATCGTTGACGTGATCACGGGTAACGCTGAACAGCCGGTCAACGTAGTCACCGCCGAGTTCGGGCCGGAGCGACCCTACAAACCGTCAAAGTCGATGCGTCGGGTGATGGTGTCGGCGTGGGGTGTCGAGTCGGCAGATCACGTTGGACACCAGTTGACGTTGTTCCGCAACCCGACGATCCGGTTCGGGAAGGATGAGGTTGGCGGCATTCAAATTTCGCACATGTCACACATTGACGCACCGCACAAAGTGTCCCTCACCGTCACCCGTGGCCGTCGTCTGCCGTTCACCGTGCAACCCCTCACACCGGTTGGACCGCCCAAAGACACGTCGGGGCGCGACTGGTTGAAAGAGTTGGCGGCGGCTGACGGCCACGTTGACCTGATCGGTGCGTTGGGGGGGGCGGCTAAGGCAGCTAACGCGGGCGCGGTTGTGTTGGGTGTTATTCGTGCCGAGTATGTGCGGGCAAAGCAACCCGCCGTGATCGTTGATCAGGCGCACCCTGATTACGTTGCGGCGGTTGGCGAATGACCGCCTCACTGTTTTGGGCGCGCATTGGCCCTCACCTGGAGGGGAAGGTTGACCTGCGGGAAGAGCTACCCGCTGAGGGCGATTCGATCCTCATCGACCGGTACAAGTTGGGGCGTGTGCAGGGCGACCTGTGGGCGCGTGTTGCCGAGGTGACGTCGTGAACGCAGACCAGCCAACCCCCGACGTCATGGACGTGCATTCGACGGCGTGGGCCAACTTCGTCAACGGCATCGACGTTGACCTGCTCCAGTTCGAACAATGCGTGCAATCGGCGCTCACGTTGGACAGTGTGGTGCGCCGGTTGGATCGTGAGAGGCCGGGCGGGTGGGCTGACCGGAGCATGCGCCGTAACCATGAGGCGCGACGGGTTGAGTTCCGCCGCTCGCAGTCGTTCCAGGTTGTCGCGTTCTCCGAGGTGGCGGCATGAAGCGCATGAGCATGCAAGAGCGTGCTGATGAGGTTGCTTGGCTTATGGCTGGCGGCGTGTCTGCGGCGCTGATTGTTGAAGCGTTGGGGGTAAAGGCGAACGCGTTGGAGATTGGTTTCAGACGGTTTGGCCGCGCCGATCTTGCCTGCCTGTTTCGGGGTGAGGCTGAACGGGAGAAGTCGCGTTTAAGGGTGTTGGCCGCATGAGCGTGCACACGGCGTTGACACTGTTCGACGTCGAACCCATCGAACAGGTACAGCAGCCCCTCAAACCGCCATCAGCCGTCTTTGTCGAGTGGGATGAGTATTGCTACCGAGTGACCGTCAGCGGCTCGCAGGTTGGCGGCAACGGTTGCGGGCTGACGTTGTGGTTCGACAGTGAACACGACGCAATCGTGGGCGCACACGAATCCATGTTTTTGTGGCCGGGGTCGAAGCTGGCAACCGTCGAGATGCGCACCGTTCGCATTGTTGGCCCGCGTAAGGACGACCGCGTGTTTGTCGGGTTCACGCCGGTGCGCACAGTCGGTCACAGCGTGGCGGTGCCCGCATGACCGCCCGCACAGGCTTCACCGCCGAACAGGTCAACGCTATGCGTGCACGTGACGACAACCGGTGCGCGTGGACGGGTTTGGAGTCCGACCGGTTGATTCCGCAACATCGCGCGAACCGTGGCGCGGGTGGATCACGGTTAGCAAACCGACTCTCAAACGGCGTACTTCTGGACAGTCTCATCAATGGGGCGATTGAGGCTGACGCTGACATGCAGGCCGAAGCGGTGCGACGCGGCGTGAAGGTGTCCCGCTATGCCGACCCCACACGGGTTCCGGTTGAACACGCCGTACACGGGTGGGTGCTGCTCGGTGACGCCGGTGAAGTGTCCGCGCTGACCGTCTCGGAGGCACACGAAATCATGCACGACTTAGGAATAGGAGTAGCAGCGTAATGGCAAAGGACAAGCGTCTGTATATGACCTTCCCGAACGACTTTTGGATGCACCCGAAAATTGCACCGCTCACCGTGGAGGCGAAGTGGGCGTTTGTGGAGATGAACGGTTACTCAAGAATGCAAGACCTGGACGGGCGCATTCCGGCTGTGATGATGCACCGCATGTGGGCGTCTGACGTTGTGGTGGAGCTGTGTGCGTCTCACGCTGACCGGCCCCTCATGTTCCACGACGAAGCGGCGGATGAGTACGTGATTCGAGACTATGCAGCCCACCAGCAGACGACTGCTGACCGTGAAGAGATGTCCGCAAAGCGTTCAGTGTCGGGAAAGTTGGGCGCAAACAAGCGGTGGAATGGCAAACCGATGGCAAGTGCTATGGCAAACGAATGGCAAACCGATGGCAAAGGTATGGCAGAGACAGAGACAGAGACAGAGACAGAGAAGATCAAAAGAGTTAGCGCCACACGTGGCACTCGACTCCCTGCCGACTGGATGCCCTCCGAAGCTTTGACCGAATGGGCGCGAGGTGAGCGGGCCGACCTGGACATTGGACGGCAGGTTGCGGCGTTCAAAGATTATTGGCCCGCACAGGCTGGCGCGCGTGGGGTGAAGGTCAGTTGGGACTTGACGTTTCGGAGTTGGATTCGCAACGCACGATCCGGGCCACCTAGCCGACCGGCTAAGGATGTGCGCGCGCTCACGCTGATCGAGCAAGGCCGGGCAATGGATGAAGCGGTACTACGTCGGGAGCTGACCGCATGATTCAAAACGAGTGGGCGTATGTACAGAGCCTTGTCGAATCGAAGGTGTGCACCGGTTCTTGCGTGTTCGGTATGCGAGACGAAGACACCTGCGGCTGCCGATGTAAGGGCGAGTACCACGGTCTTGCGTTGCGGGCTATTGAGGCTGGTTCGTCGGGTGACCTGTTAGCGGGGAACTTCTTTCACGAGAAACAAACCTGCCATTGCGGGTTTGTGGTCGTTGAGACACAGGGCGTGGTGATCGGTCGGGTCGAAGAGGGTAAGTATCTCGTGCAGTACTTCGAATGGCTTTTGGGGCAACCGTCCACGCGTGGCGTGCGAGCACTCGACGAAATGGCCGAATGGGACTTCTTCTCGTCAGGTGCTGATATGACATTCCACTGGGATTACAGGGGCGTGTCTAAGGCGCAAGACAGGCACTTTGACAGATGTACATCGAGCGATCCAAAAAGCACGGTGACCGCGTGAGTGCCCACGAAAACTGCGCCTGCACCGAAATGGACGGCCTAGAGCTTGACCTAATTCGAGTGTGGCCCGCCGGTTGCGACTTTGCCAGGACAAAGGAACTGCTCGTGCTTCTCGCTGAGATGTACCCAGCCCGGTGGTCGGAGTCAAGTTGCTTCGGGCGTGAATTGACCGCGCAGCGATTGGGTCGATATCTGGCGCACGAATGCGGAGTATTTTCTCGCAAAAACTCAAAGGGTCATCGCGGGTACTGCCTGCCTGAGATTGAAGAGGTCGCAAGGTGAGCGCGTCTAACCTGCATTTACAATTCACGGCGCTTTCAACTACGAAAGCCTGGCCCGCGATGCTTGAGTTTTTGCTCACAGAACCCGACGGGGATAGCGGCCCCCGCTACGCGCCCGGCAAAGCACTCTCGGAGTGTTTAGAGATTGGCAACCGCGTGCTCAACGGGGTGACAGCGTGAACAATCAACAGGTTGCAGCGGTGCTTGCAAAAATCCAGTTGGGTGACAACAGGGAGACGGACGCGGCGGGTTTAGTCCTTGCCGAGTGGGTTGATTCGATTGGTGATCTTGATTTTGATGATGCGGTTGAGGCTGTGCGAATGCACCGGCGGGAAACAACCGACTATCTGACACCCGCCCATGTTCGTGCCGGTGTGAAGCGTGTGAGGGCGGCGCGTACTCCGTCGAATGACACCACACCTGAGAAGTTCAAGCAGTTGGAGGCGGGCGTGATCCCGTCGGCACCGAAACCGGCGAATTGGGATGCCATGTGTGCGGCGTGGTCGGATGCGGCGGCGTTCGCTCGTGAGGTGGCCGTGTACGACGCGCAGTTGATCGCGGCAGGGTTCGCCCCGTGCGAGAAGGCGTGGACGCGATGAGCCTCTACTACCAAGACGACCTCGTGACCCTTTACCATGGTGACTGTCTGACGGAAACTGCATGGTTGGCCGCTGACGTGCTGGTAACCGATCCGCCCTACGGCATGGCCTACGCGTCTGGACGGGTGAAGGGAAGACCGGAGCGCGCAATAGCCGGGGACGGCGACGTTTTAGCGCGGGACCAAGCGCTTGCCCTTTGGGGTAAAGGGCCGGCAATAGTATTCGGCACTTGGCGTGTACCTAAGCCCGCAAACGTAAAGCAGACCGGCATCTGGGACAAAGGCGACGACCCTGGCATGGGTGACTTGACAATGCCGTGGGGTTCGTCTTTTGAGGAGTTCTACATACTCGGCACTGGATTTGTAGGGAAGCGTGGCGGCGCAGTCATTCGCGCAAAAAAGCCGCCCGTCAACAATCGACCAGATCACCCAACGCCTAAACCGGTGGGCCTAATGGAGGCGCTGATCGGTAACACCGTCGGCGTTGTTGCAGACCCGTTCGCGGGGTCGGGGGCAACCCTGTTGGCTGCGCGGAATCTTGGCCGCGCATCTGTCGGCGTGGAGTTGGAAGAACGCTATTGCGAACTGATCGCGAAAAGGCTGCAACAGCAGGCGTTCGACTTCGGGGCGCTCGCATGACCGCAGTTACCGAAACACCAGGGAACACTCAACCGCCCGTCTGGGCTTAGGAAGGCTGCAAACAATGGCAATCGTAAACATCAAGGGCACCGTCACCCGCACGTTTTACAAAGGGTTGGGTGCGGAGGTTACGGAGAAGTTCAAGAAGCGTGACGGGGGTGAGGGTGAAACGCGGTGGGCGTGCTGGTTTGACACGGAGCATGGGCTTGCTGAGGGTGCTGCGGTGCGAGTGTCGGGTTTGCATGGCGATCAGGTTGACAACTTTGTGGGGCTTGACGGCAACACGGTGCATGTGGTGAAGCGGTCAATCAACCAGTCACGCGTTGAGGTGGCTACGGGAGACGCTGTAAGCGATTCTCAGCCGGTTTCCGCGCCCTCCGGTACAGACACCCGTTCGACAGTCGCAACCCCGCAAACGGGCGCACAGTCGAACTGGGATTCTAACGACGATCTGCCTTTCTGAAATGCGTTACATGACTGGCGGCTACTCGACCGCATACCAACCATCAACACAACTACGCGAACCAGCACAACATCGGTGCGGGCATTGCGTTACACCGTGGGGTGTCAGCACGATTGCCTGCCCCAACAACGTGGCGGTGTCGCATGACTGACGGCGATCCGGACAAGGGGGAAGTGCTCAGTTTGTGGGCGACCCTGCAAGCAATGACCGAAATGGCGAAGCTTGCGAAAGAGAAAGAAGCACCCGATCAGTAACTACCTGCCGACCTCTCCGAACTGGCGTGACTCACTCACCGACCTCGACCTGGACTGGTTGGACGACGACATGGCCGCGAACGATGCCAACTTTTACGGGGAAGAAGACGCTGATGAGTGAACGGTTAACCACACTGCTCGACGACGCACACGCGACCGAAAGGAACACCACGCCATGATCCAAGACAGTGAACTCCGAACAGCAGTCGAACAGCTTTGCGAACCGTGGGAAATGGTGTTCTCACCCCAGGAAACGGGCCGCCCCGGTTATACGGTCATTCCGCAACAACCGTTGCTGGACATGCTGTACAACGCACGCCGTTCATCGACAGGGCGCACCGGCAGTGGCAGGTCGGAGGCCAGCTCACGCAACCTCATTGATCTTGCAGCGTTCGAACTGTGGGAACACATTGACGGCGGCACCCGTTCATGGATTCGTGAACTGTCAAAGGATCGTCCTAGCAGGGAACTCAAATCGGCGGTGTCTCAGCTGGCGACAATGGCCGACACGCTGTACCGGTCGGGCGGGTTAGACGAGCCAACCTTTTCCCGCCTGTCATCAATGGTCGTCAAATGGAAAGCAAGTATTGACCTGTATTTCGATCCGCCCGTGGTCAAAGAGCTGCAAGCCCCATGCCCGCGCTGTGCTCACACCGACTATTTTGACGCGGCTGGCCTCAAGTCAACGGCAGTCATTTTGACGTACTCGCGCGGTCAATCACCGGTCGGGCATTGTCGGCGGTGCTTGCGAAGGTGGGAGGGCGACCGGGAGTTGTTGGAGTTAGGTTTCTCAGTCCGGGCGACCATGGATTTGGATGCGTTGCGAGAAATGGGAGTCAGTGCGGCATAAAGCGACACGCGGACGCCCTTTACCATTTAGGGGGTTCGCGTGATACCCTGACCGTGCGCGCTAGAGGTGTGCCCAAATACGGGCATTCTGACATCGCCTAATTGCTCCCCATCATCCGGTCGGATTGGTGGGGTTTTGTTTTGCCCGCTCACAGTCCACCACTAATTAGCCGATTTTGGCATTGGGACTTCGATGAGACGGGCATTAGATGACAAAGGGCGCACTCCTGGTGACGCCTGACCAGCCCAGCCCCGGCGCGACTTTCACGCCTACCACGGTAGGAGCGTGAATCGTGGGCGGAGCGGGAGCGCACTGGACGTGTGGGGCAGCACGGGTCAACTCTGCCCCCCTCGACATAAGCGATAAGCCGAACCGTGGAGGTCCCATTTTGGCCTCATGGAGCGACGAAGTACGCGAAGACTCAGAGTGGAAGATTCGAAACAAATGCGGTGTCGGCAAACTGTTGTCAACACTGCCACCGGACGACCTGGCCGAAGTGCTTGAACTGTTCATGGAAGAAACACATTTCGTTACCGACGCTGCACTCACGCGTGGACTCGAAAGGCGCTACAAAAGGTTTTCGTCATCATCTGTGGGCCGTCATCGTCGTTCTTTGAAAAGCGAGACGGGTGGGTGTCAGTGTGGGCCTATTCGCTGACGCAGTGCGCGGCGATCGGATGCCGGACAAACCCGAACGGGTGGGCGAGTACGACCTAGACCTGACGACAGGCGATGGGGAGTTTCGCAACGTTCGCTCTGACAAGAAACTGTTAGCCGCCTCCGACTGGCATGAAGTTTTCGCCAGGTTCGGGCTTGACCCGGAAACGTTTACCATCGTTGACGACACGGTGCGCATGTCCATGTGGCAGCAGTCGAAACGGTTGGATGACGGCAACCGCGACACCATCGACCTGTACTCCTACTCTGCCCGGTTCACACGCCGCACCGCTTATGCAATTACTGAGGCTGACGTGGAAGCGGCACGGGTTCGCGCGCAAGCGTGGAAGCTACCCCGTCGCACACCCGGCACCGGCTTAGGTGTGCCCGTTGCGGCAGTCATCAACCTTGCCGACTTGCAGTTGGGGAAACCCGACGGTGGTGGGCTTGCCGAAACGCTCGACCGGTTGCACGACGGCTTAGAGAACGCTGACGCTTTCATTCGCCGGCAACGCAAAACGGGCCGCAATATTGACGAGATCGTGTTGGTCAACAACGGTGACCCGTTCGAGGGCATCGGCGGCAACTACGCCAACCAATCACACACCGTGCAGGGTGGCCTGAGATCACAAATGAACGTCGTGCTCAACGTGTGGGAAGCCTACGCACGGGAACTATTTCCACGGTTCGACAAGGGCCAGTTCGTGACCGTGCATTGCAACCACACACAGTTCGGTCGGCAGGGTGGCGCGAAACAATCCACGACGGGCGATGAGGACACCGGTTCAGCATTCCTAGCCGAAGTGTTACAACGCATCCTTGACCGGCGTAAAGAGTTTGATCACGTCACTTTCACCATTCCCGACGATCAGATGAACGTGTACGCAACCATTGCCGGCGTGCCGGTTGGTTTTAACCACGGACATAAGATCCCCGGCGCTGACGCATCGGGGTTCGAGAAGTGGTTGAACGGGCAAGTGCGCGGCGACGCTCAGGCACACGCCGCCCGCATTTGGATTACCGCACACAAACACCACTTCGCCACATGGGATATGGGCAGCGCAACTGTTTTCCAATGTCCGAGCTGTGACGGTGGAAGTAAGTGGTTGCGGGATATGACTGGCCGCTATTCCAGGTCTGGCGTGTTGGCGCTTCTCGTTGGCGAGCACACGGACATGGGCTGGTCAGATGTTGCTTTCCTCTGACCGAACCTGCCTAACCGTTCACCCGCAATCTGCCTAACAGGAAAGTGTTTGGTGACTGATGATCCCCACGCCGCAATTTGAACCACGCTTAGACGACAACGCGTTGGTGGTCATTGCGGCAGCCGATCATGTCGCCGGACTACTCCCCGACGACTCGCGCGGGTTTACGGTCACCGACCGGTTAGACGGTGTAACACTTGCCGCCCTCAAAGAGATGGGCCGACAGGTCATCTAATGGCCGGCCAATGGGTGTACGTCCCAACCGGGTCAACCATCCTCGTCACACCGTCACCGTCCTACCCGGCAGTTGGCGGGTTAGACGACATGACCGACGTGCTCGACCATTGGGCGGACACACGTACCGGAAGTTGCACCGTCATCGACGATGAGCCAACTATTACCCGCAGCACCGAATAGCGGGACACTAACGGCGAGTGACCTGCCCAGAAGTGTCAACAATCAAAACCAAAGAATTCTTCTTCCGGTTGATGACCCGCACAGCCACGACGATGAGCCAAAGGCCACCAGTCAACAGTGACAACAGCACGTTCCAGAACACGCCAATACGTTTCGTCTTAGACAAGACAGCCTGCCCGCCCGCCTGAGACTGAACACTCCAACCCTTAGACACATACCGTGCCACCTCAACATTCAAAATCTCAGTTCGGGCATCAGCAGTCAGTAAGTCAGTCATGACCGCAGGATAGCGCGGAGGCACCATGCCCGTCTACAGAAACGACCGCACATACGTTGCCAAACGGGACGCACTCAAACGTCAAGCCCGCCGCAACAACACACCCTGCCACCTCTGCGGCAAACCCTTCGACTTCAACCTGCCGTGGAAACACCCAATGAGCTTCACAGCAGACCACCTCACACCCGTAGGCGTAGGCGGATCAATGACCGGCCCACTCGCACCCGCACACCGTTCATGCAACAGCCGCCGTGGAGTCAAAGACCTCGACGGACTGACACGGGTAGAAAAACCTAAGACCTCCCGGCAGTGGTAAAATCGAAGGCATGATATCTCCCGTTGAAGCAAGCCCTACACGTTGCCGAGCGATCGCTATAAATTCCGGCAAACAATGCACGCGACCATCGACAGACGACATTTTCCAAATCACAGACGTGAACGAACTGTGCAAAGTCCACGCCAAGGTTCACTACTACTGGCCCGACCGCCTTTCGTTCGCCCCGGTCGGCAGAGCGTTTCCAACCGTGGTGAGGGTTGTCTCAGACCCACCATTGACAGTCAGTGGTGACCAATAGAATTTAGGAATAGAAAAAACCCCGCGACAGCTTGAACTGTCCGGGGCCATGACCAACTCGGTAAGGAGTTGATGTGTCACAGCCTACATGCACCCAATGCGACCGCAAGGTACAAGCACGCGGCATGTGCACGACTCACTACAGCCTCTGGTTGCGCGCCGAGAACGCCGAACGCAACACGTTCACCTGCACTCATTGCGGTGACCAGTTCAAAACGTGGCGGACTAAGCAAGCCGCCTGCTCACTCGAATGCCAAAGGCGCAAGGCGATAAGCGCCGCCCAGGTGATTGCCGTGTCAATGAGGGCAAAGGGCCAACACCTCCTGCACATCCCCTACGCAGCGTTCAGAACAGACACACACGTTTACGGCAAGACATGGACTGCGGGACCATGCGCTCAATGCGGAGACCTGTTCGTTGGCCGCAGGGCAAGCCGCTACTGCACAGACCGGTGCGCGGCTAGAGCCAAGCACAGGATGCGCAACCTTCGATGGGGCGACTTCACGGTCAGCGACATCACGCGCCAAGCCATCTACCGCAGAGACGGTCACATATGCCAACTCTGTATGACCCCAGTGGACCCAACGCTTCATTACAACGACAAGATGAGCGCCACGCTCGACCACATCATCCCCCAGTCGTTCGCTCAGACCCCAGACCACAGCCCCGACAACCTGCGCCTTGCACATCGTATGTGCAACAGCGTGAGGGGCAACGACACCGAGTGGACATTCACCGCGGCGGCATAACGCGCCCCGGTAGGGGGGGTAACCCCTAAAGCGTTCCCACGCGCCA
>Ga0306898_1000655_pt1 | contig 12662 bp, 10 predicted proteins | sample AntRauMFilla1564_FD_190424 | JGI IMG/M metagenome (GOLD analysis project Ga0306898, IMG submission 190424) | Saline lake microbial communities from Rauer Islands, Antarctica - Metagenome Filla 1 #564 (v2) (version 2) | ecosystem: Environmental > Aquatic > Non-marine Saline and Alkaline > Saline ...
TAAGTTGTATCATTTGATATCGTTAATGAGTTCGTGGTTGTTATACTTGAACTATCATCAAAATTAAATGTGATTTTATTATCATTTGCTAAACTTGTTGTTATTATATTTTTAGCATTAATTCCATCATTTCCAATATCTCCTTTATCTCCTTTTAAACCTTGAATACCAGTTGCTCCAGTATTTCCAATATCTCCTTTTAAACCTTGAATACCTTGAGAACCAGTATTTCCAATATCTCCTTTTAAACCTTGAGAACCTGTATTTCCAGTATTTCCAGTATTTCCTTGAATACCTTGAATACCTCTCGCTCCAGTTGCTCCAGTTGCTCCTCTTGCTCCAGTTGCTCCTTGAATACCTTGAATACCTTGTATTCCTTGAGCCCCAGTTGCACCAACTGCTCCAGTATTTCCTATATCTCCTTTATCGCCTTTATCTCCTTTTAAATCAGGTTTCAAAACATTTTTATAACTATTTGTAGGTTCGTCCCATTCTAACATATACTCATTTCCAGATATTAAATCTTCAGATGGTACAATCTCATTCGTATATACGAATGTTCCTATATTATCAATAATATTTCTTCTTCTACCTGCACCAGCATCTTGTATAATTCCTCCTTGTATCTGACTAAAACTTAAATTTGCTATAGAACCATTTAATATAATACTATTAACCTCTAAACTATTTATTTTAACATCAGCAGTATATTTATAAGCATCTATTAATGCTATTTTTTGTGATTCGCTCCATATAGCATTTAATCTAAAAGCCATATTATACCATCTGCTATTAGTATCTCCAATCTTTAAAATAACTTTCCCGTTTTCTTGCGTACTTATAGTTCTAACTCTATTATTTGCCGTATCCAAAGGTAAAACTAAACTATAATTAATATTATTATAAAATATTTTAACTTCAACATTTCCTACTTGTTCGGTTGTAATTTGAGTATCTTCTGTATATGGTGGTAATGATATATTATATTCTACAACCTCAGGTGCTCGTGTTATAACATCTTCTGCTATAAACATATATTCAACAATAGCAAAACATAACCCACTCGCCCATTTAGGTTGCCCTTCATTAACCGTATATTTGAAAGTTATATATTTAATTCTTTTATTAACATTAACAATAAAAACATCTACTGCACCTGCTCCATTAAAAACTCTGTTATAATTTGCAACTGTTATTACCCCATCTTCTCCAAAATAAGTAACTTCAATACTATAATACCATAAATTATTAGGATTAGCATCATTAGTATAATCATCTAAATTAAAGGGCATTCTTAATAAAAATCTAAAGTCTATAATATTTCTTACCATATTTCCATTAACATCAAAAGTAAAAACTGCATTTTTTCCATTATGTATTAACATATTAGGCGATGTCAATACATTACTAACGCCATATTTGCGAGGACTATCATTCCAATTACTAAAAATATTATTAGGAATAATCCATAAAGCTTGTGGTGTAAAAGATGCAGGAAGAGATGGATTGTTTAAATAAAAGTTTGTTGTTGAAAAGTCCCGTATAGTTTGTTGTTTAAAAGTTAAGTTTAAGTTATTAGTTGTTCTCGTATAATTTAAACTGTTTTCTCCAATATTATATAAGTTATATAATACATTAAATCCATTAGTTATAGATAACTTTTTCGTAAAACTAAAGGTTGTATTATTGTTATCTAATAAGTATGCTACAACTCCCCGCACCATACTATAGTTATCATCAACTTGTAGAATATTAGCAACAACATATAAAAATGGTCTATTTATAATATAATTAAGAACACTAACTGCATTATTATCATCTATAACTTTATTAACTTGTTTAAGAGGAATAATAAAAGCATCTGCTATAGCATTATAATTTAAACTAACCCTATCTTTATAACCTAAAAACATTGTTTTTTCCTCATTATTTAATAGTGTTTTTCCCGTAGGTAATATGATATTTTCTAAAATATTTAATTCATTTTGTATGAGTGTATCCGCATTTGCTAAAAGATTGCTTGTAGTTTCTATATAATTACTGCTATTAGTTTCTTTTAATATGACTTTAGATGCTAAAAGATTGCTCGTAGTTTCTATATAATTACTTGTATTAGTATCATAAAGATTTGTGTTTGTCGCTAAAAGATTGCTTGTAGTTTCTATATAATTACTTGTATTAGTATCATAAAGATTTGTATTAGTCGCTAAAAGATTGCTCGTAGTTTCTATATAATTACTTGTATTTGCTATTTGTATATCAAAAATTAAAGCCATTTCTGCTTTTGATATTCCAATTTTTGTACCAATATTAGTTTCTAAAATATTAGATGTTGATATAACATAATTAGATGTATGTTCTAATTGTTCGTTTGTAAATGTTGCTAAAATATTACTTGTATCTAATATATAATTTGATGTATCTTGTATTAATGTATTTGTATCTCCTACTATATCGCTTACTTCCCATCCATTTAATGTGTAATTTAAATAACCTTCATTAGGGATTTGTGTTATTGTAATTAGAGGTTCTAACATTTCTATACCATATATAATTAAATCTTGTGGTAATAAAGTATTAACAGCACTACTATTTTCAGGAATTACAAGTTTATTTACAACTAATCCATAACTATTATAATAATTAGGTGTTGATATAATTACTTCAAAAGTTTGTATAATAGTTGTAAATGGCGTTTCTATTATATGTATAATTTCTTCCCAGTTTATTTCATCATTTGAACCATATATTTTAAAATCGCTGGGTGCTCTAAAAGGGTCAATTGTATTTAATATAAGTTTTTTAAGATTAATAGATACTGGTAATTTAATTTTAACCCAATCTCCTTTATAATCATCTATAATATAATTGTCAAAACTATCACGATATAATCCTCCTTGATATTGATTTATCGCCCAACTTGCTAAACCAGTAGTATTAAAAAGATTAGTTATACTACGAGCAGTATTTGTTGTCTCTGTGCTAACACTTATAATATACTCACCGTTTCCATATGCTTCATTTTCAACTAAATGATTATTTGATACTACATTTCGTATAGGTGGGTACATTCTTTCTAAACTTAAAATATCTTCTTCTACAATTAAATCTTTTAAAGGAACTGATAATTTTTCGTATCGTAATTCGTTTAATCTAATTTGAATATTATTTAATATTTCGCCCGTTATAGGATTAGTTGATGGAGTTTCTATAATATTAAACTCATCACTAAAGTCATCTTTATTAGGGATAAATTGTCTTCTTCGCTGTCTGTTATCAACTTCTAATAACTCCGTAGATGCTTTAACGCCATCCTGTTCTAAAATATACTGATAACTTTTTAAATCTGTTACTACAATTCTTAATTGTCCCGTTGTTCCTCCTATTTTATCTTTATCAATAAATATTTCTTCATTTATATTAAACCCGCTACCTATTTTCATAAGTTCTATAACCTCTGCTACTAAAACTCCCGAACCATTATCTTTTATTCTTATTCCTAATGATGCCCCTTTTTGTATATTTATACTTTCATAAACTCCTGCCGTAGTAAATCCATTATTTGTAGTTTGGTCTATAATTAAAAAGTCTATATATATATTGTTTGGTTGTAAAGATGATGTGTCGCCGTTATCAATATTTTTTTTACTATCTACCTTTAATCGCTCTATTGTTTGTATATTATCTAAAATGTTTGTTTTTTGTTGGTCGTCTAAAAAAGCATAAATAGCATATAATCCTGCTGCAATTCCTGAAAATGTTAAAGTATTTGATAAACTATTTACAAAAGTTTGGAAAAATACATTTTCAGTTGCTTTAATTGCTAAAATAGTAGGCATAGCAAAAGAACCACCTAAATTGGTTGTTCTATCAACAACTCCACCAAAGTTGTTCCATAAGGCATCAAAAAGTTCTTCTGTTCCTGGGTCTCTTTTCCATCCTGCTAAACCGTTTGGGTTATTTGCTAAAGTTCTAAATAAATTATATAGATTTGATATTTGATTTGTTGTTAAAGTTTTGAATGCAAAATAATCTATATTAAGAGTATTAATCGCTTGAAAAATAGCAACAACTTGCCCTTGAACCGTTCCTAAACCTACACCTATAAGATTTTGAGTTATTTCTAATGATGATATATCGTCATTGATTACATACCATCCTGATAATTTTAAAGGATTAAATATAGAAAACGAATGATAATAATTTATTCTACCATCTTTATCTATTTTTGTATTGTATGTTAGCCTTGGATTGCTATAAGATTGTGTTAAAATATTAAAGTTAAAGTCATTTACATTTTTAGCATTTTTAATATAAAATCTTATTTCTCCATCATCATTTTCATTATTTATATAAACTTGAAACTTACCATTACTATCTAACTTTAAATTAATTAAGTCATTTATAGTTGTATCAAAACCTGTATTAGGTTCTGTATTTTCTTCTTCTTCTTCCGTTAAGGTTGGAACAGTTATAGTTGTATTAGTAGTTAATGCTGTACTTTCTTGAGTAGCATCTATAAAGTCATTGTTAGCATTTTCATTATACCAACTCATATATTTAATATCTCACGCTATATTTATACATTATTTTATTTTCTCATCTTATAATTAGAAAGAATAAATATGTTTGAAACAGTCGCTACATCCTATCCTGCCTATTTTCAAAGTAATCTGTCCCGTCTTAAAGGGTCAATGAGTAAATCACTTCTTAAAGTTTCCGCTGATAGAGTAAGTGCTGAACCACAGACATTAACTAATATCCGTCTCCCTATTGGTTCGCTTCTAAATCTTCAATCATTGGCTCTTTGGTTTGATGTGACTACTTCTGGAACAGTGGTTACTTTTCCTACTCGTTATTCATCATCATTCATTAAACGTATGAGTTTAACTATGAATAATCAAACTATCCAAGTAATCAATGATTATAATCTTATTTATAACGTTTATGCCGACCATACTAACAAAGATTATACAAAAGGTATTGGCGGTGAGTTCCTTGATAATTCTATCCGCTGGGTAGAAGGTGGTGCTGCAGGTGCTCTTGATAGTACTATTACTGGAAGTTCTGCACTTCTTGCTTCTGCAGGTCATAACACTTATAAAATGTGTATTAACAACTGGGTTGGTATGTTTGGTTCTGCTTCAACGGGCATTCTATCAACTGATAAAATTGGGGAGATAGTGGTCTCAATTGAATGGTCTCCTGTTGCAGATGTACTTGGTGGAACTGCGGAAGCAACTTTGGTGACTGACTTTAGTTCTTGTACTTACAATATCAATAACATCTATATGTCGTGTGAGGCTCTATCATTTAGTGATGACGCATATTACAATGCAATTAATTCTGCTGAAGAGTTAAAAATTGGTTTTAATGATTACGTAGTGACAAAGTTTGCATCAACAACTAAAACTACGGGAATTAACGTAACTACTTATGTCTCTGCTGGTAGTATTGACACCATTCTTGGAACTGCTCTTGTTTCAACTAAACAATCTGTAAGACAAATGATGGCTTTTGGAGGTTATGGTGCGGGTGCTAATGAAGCAACTGTTGCTAATTCTTTCACATATCTTGCTAATCCTATTGGATTTACTGGTAATACTGCATCTAACACCGTAGGACAAACTGGTGATGCTTTCTTCTCTACTCAAGCACTTCAACGAAATCTTCAATTGATTGAAAGTTCGCAATTCTCTATTAACAACAAACTTCTTAATTACGGTGCTTTATCTCCCCAAGAAATATTCAATAATAATCTTTGTGCCCTTGGTTATGAAGGGATTGATAGTTCTGCTAACGGTTTTAATAAAAATATTCTATCTCTTGCTCATTACAATAAATATTATGCTGCCTGTATTCAATCTCTTGAACTTATTGATAAAGATAGTTTCTTTATTTCTGGTCTATCATCTGCTGGTAGTTCTGCAGCCATAAACTGGTTGGTTAAGTTCAGTGGAAACTCGACACAAGAGTTAATTCCTGTTCTTATCTTTAAATTATCAAGAGTATTATATGTTGGTACTGGTCGTAGTATCTTTGTAGCATAGATTATATTAGTATATCCATATTATCTCAATAAACTAAAATAATTATAGAAAAAATATAAAAAGAGATATATATAGAGTTTATGAAAATATATTAGAAAAAATATGGATAATATAGAAATAAAAATATATTAGTATATTAGAATGTATAGTGCGAACGACTTTAATTTTATTAGAGATAAATGTGGATATGTCAAACCAGATTTTCATACACCGTGGTTTAAGGATGAAATTGATAAACAATTAAAGTTTAATAAAAACTATTTTAGAAGTACAGAAGCAACTCCTGATGATTACTATAAATATTTTAATGTATATCACGGTAAGTCTCTTGTATCTTCTTTAAGTGAAAATATGGAATACAATCCTGCACGTGAGACAAAGTTTAATTATACTGCTACACAACTTCTTTTATTGGATAATCTTGGAGTTCCAAGATACACAAAAACCAACTTTTTTGATAATCGTATTAATCGTGGTATTGAAAATATGCGACAAGAACCATCTGGTATCCACTATAATTCTAAAAGAACTCATTCACATACTCTTCAACCTGTTTAACACATATTCTAATTATTTTTTTTATATTCATATATAATAGAATGGATAAACTAACTGTGGCTAATCAATTAGAAATCGCTAATGTACCACGTCGTAAATATCGTGCAATATGGCTGGATACAAGAGACGCTAATATAAGAAGCGATGATAATAAATTATATACTTTCAATAAACTTCCGCTTATTAAAGTGAAAAAAAATACAAAATTGTATGTGGAAAGTGCTGAAATGTTAGCATTAGGAAATAATATAGCAGAAATTACTTTTCCTGAAGGTCTTAGTTTTTCTATAAAAATTAGAGATATGAAATACAATAGAGAGAGTGCTATATCTTCAACACAAGAAACCGATATAACATTAATAGATGGAATAATAAATCCTACTAAACATATTAAAACTGGTTTTGTTGCTGAATTATTAGAACAAGAACTAAATTATATAACATTATATGTTAATGGTCGTCAAAATGTTGGTTCTGGTGCTAAAAATGCAGATGGTGATTTTCTTCCTCTTCATTTTAATATTAAACTTGTTATGGAATATGAAGAAGATAATTAAATCATCCTATTCTACGTTTTCCATATTTTTTATGACAGGCACACGAACGCAAAGTTTTTGTATTTTTTTTAACAACTGTTGCTATAATACCATTAGGGTCTTTTTTAATTTGATTTGCTACTAAACCGCTAAACTCATTAATAGCAACATTACGTACTGAACTTTTAAACTCATCTTCAATTTTATGTAATACACTTCCTGCTCCATTAAGAATTAAACTCGTCATAGTAGGGGCAAAAAAACTCATCTTTCTATTATACAATTATATTATTTTTTTGATTTGATTATTTGAAAATGTATGAAAGCGTCGCTTAAATATACTTCATTACTTCTTTCATTATAAAATGAAAGTCTTATATTTGCTATGCTTTTATTTCCTAATTTATACTCTATCATTTCGTGATTTGTATATTTGATATAACTAAAGGGAACTTCATCATTATCTATACAAGTTAATATATTACCTATACCTGTAGCATTATCACTCCCCTGTACTATCTCGTTATGAGTTTTGTTTTGAAAGTTTAAAGAACTTGTTATAATAAGTTTGCTAAAGTTTGTAAGATTAATATTATTATCTGCTACGAATAATATGTTATTTTGTAATGTAATCTCATCATTGTCTATACCATATGTTGTTTTTATATTTTCATTTTGAAAAAGTATTTTATAATTCCCTGCTATATTTATTGATGTAGGAAAACTTATAATTGCCGTATTATCTGCTGTTGTAATAGGTTTGTAATTGTTTTGATTACTTGTATCAAAAACAGTGCTGTTAAGAATAGATAATTTGTTATTTAATGTGTTTAATGTTGCTACTAAATCGTGTTGTACTAAAAGTTCATTAATAGTTTTCATAAATGTGGATGATTTGTAAAATCCATCTGGAATTGTTAAAGTTGTTATAACGGGGATTTGGGGGTCTGTATTTAAAAAATATTCGTATGTGTATGTTTGAAAACTTATATTAGTTAGTTTGTAATTTGATACATCTAATATATCATTATTTATTATAGTTATTTTATGATATTTATAAGATTTAAAGTTTTTGTATGGTCTATAATTTCCATTCATATTTAAAGTATTTTCTATGTTAGTTGCTTCATTTGGAGAAAAAGTTATATCATATAATCCGCCGAACTTTTCTATTAATATGTAATTAACTCCGTCATCACTTCCATAAGTTTTTAAATCAAAACTTTGGCTTCCTTGTATCTCCGTTCCATTATGAGTTATAACATAATTGAAACCTGTAAATAGATAATCTTTTTCTGTTTTTGATTGGAATATAAACTCATTTTCTGGAAATGTAAAGTTATTTATTTTTCTATCAAAGTCGTTAGTTTTGAATATATTTTTTATTTTATTAGTTCCTTCTAAAACACCATCACTTAAATAACTAATTATAAAAGTGTTATTTTCTATAGTTTCTACATTTGTAAAACCATTCCACGACGATACAACATCATCTTTAAGAGTTATTAGGTCTTCTTTAAAAAATCCTGAAAAGTCTAATAATTCTTGTCCCGTTATAAAACCCGTAAATACTGTTGGAGTTTTTTGTAAAGTTATAGTATTATTTTGTAATGCTTGCGAGATATTATAAACGTTATTAAGATATTTAAAGTCTATCATTTTAATACTTAATTTTTCTTTATTAGAACATTGAATTGGATACGGAATATTAATATCAATATGATTACTATTTTTATTATTTTTACTTTTATCAATAAAAAAACTGTATGTTTCGCTCATTTCTATAATATGATTATATAATATATTTTGGGTCTCTAACAATAGATTGCGACCAACCAAGCCGAACTCTATTTTCTTCTTTCTCTTTTTTATGTATTGATAATATTAGTGCACCATACGGTATTTTCATAGTTTCTTTATACAAGATTTCCAGTTCCTCTTTACTAAAATAAGAGCCCGTCTCTTCACTAATTGCATCAATAATATAAGATTGTGATGCGGACTTTAAAAGAATAAAAATATCTGTTTGGCGTCTAATAATAGCGGGGATACTTTTAAAAGATTGTGTAATAAAAAACAAGTTTAACCCTACTAGTAGATTACTTTCGTGGCGAGATTTAACACTTAATCTATTTAAAAAATTACTCCTTTTTGTAGCACTAAATGCGTCTCCGCTAATCATATCATCTAACACGATAAAAACAACCCGAGGATTTTCTAATATATTCCCATCTATATCTTTAGGACGGTCTTTATCATCTTTTGGATTAACATATTTTTTAAATTGTAATAACAATAATTCTTCATAATTTAATGAGTTTGTATTTTTCATAAACTTTTTATAAGTTTTAATATACACCATATAAGCCTCTACTTCGTCTCTCTCTTTCAATAATTTATCATATAATTCCGTGAGTTTATTATCAACATCTGTTTCTATATCTAACCTATCATCATCGTGTAATGTATCTAATGTATTTAAAATATTATTTTGTTTGCTTCTTGATGTTCCACCTGCAATCCAGATTGTTCTCATTCTTACATCTGTTCCATCTGTTGCTATAAAACCACTTTTTTCATATGCCTGTAATAATAAAATACAATTATAAGTTTTTCCACCACCTTTTGGAGATGCGGATAGACATATATTATAACAAGGCGGTAAATCGCTATTTCTTGGTTGTGGCGGAGTATAATCTTCATATTTTCTCATTTTATCGCTTATATTTTTTAATGTGTTTGTTTTCATTATTTAAAAATAATTTAGTATCTTATAATAGAAGAAGATATATAAATATGAAAGATGTTTATCCAGACAATTATACAGAAGAAGATAAGGCAATGTATGATGATATGATGCTAAAAGGTCAAGCACTAATTGGAAATAAAATTAGTAAAAATGACGCATTTTTAATTGATTTAGCCAGTAGAATGACAATTAACCAGATTAAAGGAATATCATCCGTTCTATCTAAAGAAGAAATTGAAACTACAAGAAAACTTCATAAAGATGTTATGAATACACCTTATCACGAGACACCTGCTGATATTTTTGATGGAATGGAACATCCACTATCAAAACCCGCTGATGATTTTTATGAAGAAAATATGAAAAAACCCGAAGAATTACAATGTGATATTCAAGAGTTTTAATTTATCTCTTAATTCATAACTATTTTTTTTATTAAGAGTATAATTTCTACATTTAATACAAGTTTTAAAATAAATACTTGGTCTTTTAGTACTAATATCATTTTTATCAGGCGTATATATTTTTTCACAATTAGTGCAAGGTCTTTCCGTTGGTTCTTCACAAACAAACATATTTAAAGGAGTACTATTATATTTTGCTACACTCATAATTCTTGTAATTTTAGGCATATTATATTTTAAAATATAATATTATTTATGCGTTATATAAAAAATATTTAATATCTAATATTATAATAAATAGAAAATGGTTAAAACGTATGATGAAAAAGTAGAACTAATGCGTATGGCTCGTTTAGCCAAAGCATCAAAACTGCTTATGATGAAGAAAGAAGATGCAGAAGTTATTGAAGATGCGGAAGAACCAGTTAAAAAGTCTCGTTCAAAAAAAGCAAAAGTTGTTGATGTAATTCCACCAGAACCAGAAGTTGAAGTTAAAATTGAAGAGCCAGAACCAGAACCAGAACCAGTTATTGTTGCTAAAAAACTACGTGCTACTCGTAAAATGAAAGTTAAAGAACCTGTACGTACATTAGAATTACCACCAAAAGATGATATTGTAGAGGAACAAGTAATTGAGGAACGTATTGAAATTGTAAAAGTAAAAAAACCTAAAAAGTTAATTAAAAAAGTAATACAACAAGTTTATGAAACTGAAAGTGATGAAGAGATTTTGGAAGAGATTATAGTAAAACCCGTTAAGTCTGTTAAGTCTGTTAAAAAAGAGAAGAAAGAGCCTGCGTTTGAAATTAATGAACTACCTGTAGGTTTTTCATTTAATTTCTAAACTATAATTATATGAACGCAGTAAAAATAAAAAAGTTATTGGATAAAACAGAGTGTATGTGTCTTCTCTGTACGAAGGCTACAACTCATTGGAGTTTTATAAAGTTTTGTTTTAATATTCCATTAGTTTTAACAAGTTCTACTATGTGTATTATCAATTCTATATCAACAAATGCGAATGATGTTAAAATACCTAATATAATTGTAAATGCTTTGAGTGTATTAATTATATCATTAAATAATACAGTTAGAGGTGGTGAAAAATACGAAGGCTTTAAAAAACTATCACAGCAGTTTATGATAATATCACAGGAAATAGATGCTATTGATGATATGACATTAGAACAATACCATATTCTCTCTTTAAAATATGATAATTTAATACAAGATTGTGCTTTTGAAGATATACCTCTTAAATATAAAATTAATGTAGCAAAGTCTTTTTTTGAAAATGACAGACATATACCTATACAACTCAATGGCAATATTGGAAATCATAACAATATAAATATATCAGTATTATAAAAAAATGAGGGGTGCTGGGTGCTGGATAAAATACACTATTTAGGTTTCCTATAGAGAGATTTCTATATATAAATAACAGGTTTTACCCAGCACCCAGCACCTTTTGCAAATTAGAATTATATATATATTTTTTAGTTTTTTTAATATATATACATAGTATATATTATATAGTATTATAGATTATAGTATATCCATATTATTTGTAATAAACAAAAATAAATTATAAAAAATCTTAAAAGTATATATATAGAGAGATTATATAAAAAGTTTGAGATAATATGGAAGTATATAAAGAGATTATGCTCCGTAATAATTGATGTATAATGTAGCCAGAGCCCCCTAATTTTGGTTTCCTATATATAAAATCTCTAACGAAAATTAGGGGGCTGGGACTACATCCTACATCTTTTCATTTTAAAGATTAGATACATTATAAAAGTATTATATATATATTTTTTAGTTTTTTTAATATATATACATAGTATATATTATATAGTATTATAGATTATATTAAGTAATAGATTATAGTATTATAGTATATCCATATTATTTGTAATAAACAAAAATAAATTATAAAAAATGTTAAAAGTATATATATAGAGAGATTATATAAAAAGTTTGAGATAATATGGAAAATATAATGAAGTTATAATATGTTATAATAAATAGGGTGGGAGGGGGGGAGAGGTTAAAAAGGATTTCTGCTAATAATTACGGCGAGGTTAAAAAGGATTTCTGCTAATAATTACGGAGAGGTTAAAAAGGATTTCTGCTAATAATTACGGAGAGGTTAAAAAGGATTTCAGCGAATAATTACGGCGAGGTTAAAAAGGATTTCAGCGAATAATTACGGCATTATTAATTAATAATTACTGCTATTCATTACGGTGTTCCTTATTTATTATATTTAGTTTATTGTTCCTTACTATTCATTACGCTATTCATTACGTTATACATTACGCAATATATTTTAAAAATATATTGCGTAATGTATAAC
>Ga0306898_1000659_pt1 | contig 12631 bp, 16 predicted proteins | sample AntRauMFilla1564_FD_190424 | JGI IMG/M metagenome (GOLD analysis project Ga0306898, IMG submission 190424) | Saline lake microbial communities from Rauer Islands, Antarctica - Metagenome Filla 1 #564 (v2) (version 2) | ecosystem: Environmental > Aquatic > Non-marine Saline and Alkaline > Saline ...
TCAAATAAGATATAAGCTCCAATAACCTTGAGAGTTTTGGGTTCTCGCTTCCGCTTAAGATTTCTCTTAATTCTTTTTTCGTTAGGTTTGTTTCTTTGATAATTATTGAATGTTGAATATTTTTAGATTTAATTATTTCGCTTAAAATTAAACCTGTTTCCATTCCATTATTTGATTTTCTAAGTAGCCCCATGACTATAAACCCCCGTTTATTCTCTCTCAATTTCATTTTTGGGCGCAGTAACGCACCATTGTAAATAATTCACATTTAGTATTAATAACTTGTTAATTTTTTGTGGTTTGTTAAAGTCTTCCTTGACTTAGCTAATTAACTCTCACTCACCAAAAGTGGGAAAAGCTCTTCAAAACTAAAACCTGTCGCCAAACAGAGTTTAGTAATCGTTTCCAATGTCGGGTTCTTTGTTACCCGTCTTATCAATTTATCAAGCAGTGATTGTGATAGGTCAGACTTGATAACCATTCTTTCCATTCCCTTGTTTCCAAGAGATTCTATATATTTTTTAAGAAGATTTGCGTTTAGCTTTCTCATGTGTGCCTGATTCCTTTGTTGGAACAGAATGTAGCACGTTTTGTGTTGATTTCAACACAAAATGGCACGTTTTGTCTATTTTGATATGATTTTAATCACTTATAATAGTGAAATACTTACAATTCGTGTGGTTTTTATGAAGTTAAGAAAAATTGTTTCTTATAATTTAAAGAAGATTAGGGAAGATAGAGGCTTGAACCAGGCTGATCTGGCTGAACTTTGTAATATGAGCTTAAGCGCAATCCAGTCCTATGAATCCATGACAAGGGAACCCAAAGAAGATGCTAGAACCAAAATAGCATCTGCTTTGGGAATTGAAGAATATGAAATATATAGTGCCCCCGATAGTGGCCACAACATAAAAAAAGAAGGGTATAGCCTAGCAACAATACTAAGCGCTCTCGCAAGGCATTCAGATCTTGTAGAACAACTAGTTCAACTTCCAAACAATCAAGAAACAAATGAATTAATTGAAGACTTGACCGGAATGATTAGGCTTGAAGTTAAGCGGAATCAAGACCCTCAAGCTCAACAAGCTTAACCAGCTCCAGTTTTCTTTTTTTCCTAAGCTCAATAGTGACAATAATAGAATTACTCTCGTAAAAGAATTTATCATTAAGTTTTCTTCCTTCTTTAAAAACTTTTAAAAACAATCTCAACTGGTTTAGTATTTCGCATATCACAATAATTATTATTTTATATTAAGGTTATTATTAAATAACTTGGAAGGAATATTTTCCGTTAAGAAATATTAATTTGATTTAATTCTTCTTTGTGCCTTTATGTGTTTTTTAATAAAAAACTGATAATTAATAAGAATTAAGTAATATGTAGTCAAGACTCTCCGATAAGGATTTGTAACCACAACCAAAGGAATAAAATGAGAACTCCGGAAGAGATAAAGGCGTTTATAAAAGAGTTGGGCATGCAGACCACCGGGGTAGGTAAGGAAATAAAAGTCTTACCTGACCTACTTCGTGAAGACGAAAATATACTAGGGATATTGTCAGGAATGCTTAATGCCAAGACATGGTTAGTAGCCTTAACCGACAAAAGAGTTATATTTGTTAATAAGGGGCTTTTGTTTGGAATGGAACAAATGGATACACCGTTAGAAAAAATTAATACTGTAGATCACTCCACTGGTCTTATAAATGGACACGTTAGAATTTGGGACGGCGTAAGTAGCATGGAAGTTAAGCATATAACCAAGAAGACAATTAAGCCGTTTGTTGATGCCTTGAATTCTGAGCTGCTGAAGATTAAATCCAGTGAAAAACCTATCATTGAAGCCACTTCATCAAGTATCGATCAACTAGAAAAGCTTCATAGATTGAAAGAGAGTGGCGCTTTAACTGACGAAGAGTTTAAAAATGAAAAAATGAAATTGTTGGCATAGCCAAATTTAGTTAACGACATAAGAAGTTTTTAAAAAGCATTTTAACTTGAGGGAAATTCTTATTCTTTATGGGATAACAAGAAGTAAAGAGCAACTCATCAAAAAATGCTCATTGTCCGATTCGGCCGAGTCCCTACATCTTTTTATATCTGGACTCATAGGACTTAATAGAACTCATCTTCTTTCTAAATAAGTCGTCAAAAAGAGACTCGGAAGAGAGCTCCATTACGGCTTTGATCTTAAAAAAGTAGCTTAACAAAAAGTATTAATCTCTAAAAAAGATTAGGCTTTAAATATGTATAAATTGTATTTAGAGCTTAATCATAAAACTGATTCTAATAACGTCTTACTTCGTAAAAATAAATACGCCTTGGCCTTGGCCAACAAAGATATTTATGCTCTAATTTCCACAAGAACTAAAAATAAAAAACCAGAAATACCGTTAACTAATTTCAAATTAATACTTGAAAGACATTATTGGAAAGCCCTGGATTACGATAATTTAGTAGCTAGCTTTAAGCCTTATGTTGATGGATTAACCAGGTCTGGAATAATTAAAGACGATAGTTTTTTATTTTCTGGAAAATGGGAAGTTGATCAAAGATTTAGGCCCAAAAAAGATGGCCCATTAATAACAATCGAAGTTTTAGAGAGTAGGGAGTTTAGGACGTGGAAAGACTAGTTAAATTGGCGTTAGAGAGATTAGACGACTTAGACCTAGAACAAAAGTTTCTAGACTCCAGGAAGGCGACTAGAGCGATAATTGCTAACTCTTTTGTTACCAATCTAGAGATTATTAGGAAGCTTGGAACAAAAGAAGAAAACAAAAGCTTAGATCTTTATTTCTTTGGTACAAATATAACTTTTCAGAAATTCATAATTCAAAACTTTCCTTGGGTTAACTTTCCTGGAAGTGAAGAAGTTGCTCTCCTTGGTAACTTTGGACTGATAAAGCTTTTAACTGCACAAGGCATGAGTCAAGCCGAAATTGGAAGAAGGTTAGGGGTAAGTAAGGTTATGGTTACTTATTGGCTTCAGGACAAAAGAGAACTGAAAGTGAGGCATTTTTTTAGAATTATGGAGCTTGCTGGAAAAGAAATTTTTATGAAAAACTCCTAATCACTTCTTTCTTTTTCTGTACTCAATTTCTTCTTTAGTTTCTATTCTTATTACTTTGTCTCTAAGATCATTATTGTTTCTAAATAGATTGTTAATTCTTTCTTTAAGTTCGCCAACAATAGCTTGGTACTTAACTAATTCTGTTTTTTGGTTGTTTATTTGGTCTGTATGATTATTGTAAAAGTCGTATTGCCTTCTGTTAGTAGAATTGTTTCCAGCAAGATCTTCAACTATTGGCTGAAGCCTGTAATCTATAAATGCACCGTTAAAACCGCAAATGAAAATTATTAGAGTTACAAGTGTGGCCCAGTCTCTTTTAACCATTTTATTTAGTTTTTTGGTAATTGAATCTTGAAATCTTTCTTGTGACTCTCTTTGTTCAATTTGGGATTTCTCTAGGCTTTTCTGCATAGCTTCTACATGGATTGAATTCTTATAAACTTTTTTATCAGTGGCATCGTGTCTTATTCCCCAACCTTGGAGGGTGTTGGCTTGGGCCGTAATCATAGTTAAAGTTTGTTCTTGTGCCTTGTGCATAGACGCCAAAGACTCTTGAAACTCGATGTGACCCTTTTCAAGGTTCTTAACCCTATCTTCTAATATGCCTGGATCAAGCTGGCCCATTTATTATAAACCAAGATCTTCGTTACTCAACTCCATGCCCATTAGTATTTTTTTCTCATTTACACTTAGTTCGTTCCATTGCTTGTTAACGGCTGACTTCTTGAGTTCTTTTATTGCACTAGCTCTTTCATTTTTTGCTATTTTTGATCTAGCAATATCAGCATCATATTGAATTTTTTTAGCGCCATTAATAACTATTTTTTCTTCAATAGCCTTATAGCAATAAACAGAAATTAAACCTTTTCGCTTTTTAAAACCTTCATCGCACTTGAGTTTTTTAAGTTCTTTTTCGCAATTATCAACAATGCAAGAAACTGAATTTTCTTCAACTTCTTTAAATTCTCTTAATTCAGAGTATTCATAGTTATAAGTTGAATCAATTTTTATGCACTTATCGGGCTGACTCTTTTCGCATTTTGATTTATTTAACCAAACTGTTACGTTTTCACTTTCTCCAAACTTACTTTTTGGAATAAAGTTAGCAAAGCAATTTAAGCTTATTAAAATTAGTAGTATGTATTTCATTATTTATCTCCTATACATAATATTTCAAAGTCCATGTCTGTGTTTGAGTCACTAGCTTGACATAGGACTTCTATTTCACTCAGAGTAGTCTCGCTCCTCAAGTAGCAAGCTCTGACACTACTGACAGACTGAGGAACCACTGTACAAATTGGGGGGCTAGAGAATTTTCCAGAATAATTCAAAATAGTCCTTCCAACTCCATTGTCACCCAAAGAATCTAACCAACTGTTGCAAAGTGAGCTATCTGTAACTGGTGTACCAGTGTTGGAAACCCTACAACCTTCAACTCTAACTTGCTTGCCACTAGAGGCATAAGAGTTTTCTACTTGTCCAACTATTACTGGTTGTGCTGTTGGCATTTTGAAGTCACCCAATGATCTGTTGCAAGTTATTGAAAAGCTAAGCGGTGACTTTGTAAAACTGCTTGCGGTGCTAGAGAAGCCCGTCCTAACTGTCAGCCCAAAAGATGATGGTTCCCCAGAGATTTTGGCCTCACTGTTTAGGCCTGTGTCAGAATTGTATTCAGAAACAGAACAAGTTGGACTCAAAGAAAATAAACCAGAAACGAATATTATTGTATAAAGAGAGGTGTCAGACTTTGATGCAACTCCAGATATCCAGTCAGTATTTTCATTCCCAACTCCCCCAGAATTGTCAATTCTAGCCGTAAAACTATTAATATTCTCACTAACTTTAGGAATAGACTTGTAAACTTGAACTGTTTGTTTTGCGTCTGCGCCTTGCTTTATACAAAAAAGAGAGAACGCTTCCGAAGTTACACTTGCTTGAGAAGATGAATTTTGACAATGTACCGTCGCACCGCTAGAGGTTACGGCTTTAACCTTACAGAAATTTGAGTTTGAATTTACAGATCCACTGTCTGCATTACAACTTGGGCTTGTACTAAAAACACCAGAGCTAAAATTACACTGTACATCAGAGCCACTTACAAAACAATTATCCATCCAACTTGTGTCATTATTAATGATATCCAGTGTTGAGCTAACATCAACGCTAAGTAAATCTGGCAAAGTTGTCTCAGTTAATCCTATTAACGTTCCTGAGTAGTTTTTATCAAATTTAATTAATTCAGAAGATGTAGCACCCAAATTAATTATTCTAGTTCTTAAATTTCCTTTTTCAGAATCAGCTAAAATATCTGCGCCTGTAGGACAAATAAACCCCACCGATTCAATCGCTGTAACGGTATGCTTTGGAAGTTTGTTTTCTCCGTCACTATTACTATTCCTAAAAGATGCAATTACTTCATCGTTACCATTAATAACTTGAAGCCCTAAATTTTCATCACCGCCAATATATTCAATATTTACCTGACATGATCTTCCTTTAAAAATGTCTTTATTGAAATTTAAAACAGGCGAATCAACGTAGTCACCCTGAGCGCTCGGAGTCCAATTAAAAGATTTATCGCCTTCTAACGGATCTGCAGAAGATGCCTCAAATGTTCCACCGCTGAAAGTCCAGTTTAAAATTCCATCTTCAGCGTTTGCATTCTGACTAGAGGCGAAAGCATTATTATAATTTTCCCCACCACCAGCGCCACCACCCTGACCAACAGGATTAAATGATGTTCCCGAGTCAACAGTCTGCTCAAGCTTATTACTTGCAGTATTGGCCCTCAACCCTATCGTGGGCGAAAGCATTATGGTTCCATCAGAACCATCGCCAATCTTAACGACCGGTGTTCTCAGCAATAATGAACCACTTGATCTGTCAGCCTCCAACTTTATTGTCGTACCTAAAAACTGGAAAAATGGATCAACTGAAGATACTCCAGACCTACCAATTACAAAACCATCCGATGGCTCCTTTTGCAAATACTGAGCAAAAGAGACACTAGAGAGTAAAATTAAAAATAAAAATCTTTTCATTATTTCCTCGTTAACTCTAAGTTACTTATTGTGATTTGAGATTCATAGTTTGCACCGGCTAGTGTAGAGTTTTCTAAAGTAACAAAACCATCAGCATCAATACTAAAATCGACACCAACATCATTGCTCGTAAGCTCTGGGAAAACGTCCCATTCCAAACTAGCCTCATTAAAAATTCCAACCAGTACACCAAAGGCTTGCTTAAAAAAATCATCTGTCTTTCTGAATATATGAATATTTGTTTTGAACATTCTTGAAACAGAGCTATCGAAATCTAAATTTTTAAGTCTCTGTCCAACCGATCCATTCTCAACAAGGTAAACCTGTTCATCTTTTTTTATTCCAGCTTGATTTCTCGAAGATGAAGAATGATCTAAATTAGCAATTGTGAGAGCGATAGACCCAGCAGGTACTCGAATTCTACAAAATGAAATAGCTCCTGCGTCTGGGTTGGGTGAAGTGGGAGCTGCAGCTGCAACCCCTTTTTTAACTTGAACTTGGGCCACAAACTTTTTTGTAACATCTACAGCTTGATTGGAAACACTGAAACCAGTTCTATCAACCACCTCAGTGAATACTATTTGAATGAGGTCAATTCTTGGATCAACAGGATCTGCAGCGTCAAGAGAAAAATTCCCTGACTCAAGAATTCCAACATTACCATCATCAAAGAGACATACCGACTCTGGATAATTCAACTGAAAACCTGAAGCTAACGAAACGTACTTCTGTCCAAATATCCCAAAATTATAATTTGAAAAGTAAAAAGCTCTAAACTGATCAAGCATGAATTCCTGAAAATCATCAAGATCTTCCCTTTTAACAATAAAGTTTGGCAGTCCAAGCCAATTAACCTTTCCTAAATCAAACATTTATTACCTCAGTATTGTGTCTTTATCTAAAGCAGAATCACCAATAACCCACTCAATAGGAGGAGAGGATATAACGTGCTTACTTCCGGCTTTTTCAATCGCAGTTAATCTCTTGTCGAGTAAATCTAGTAATGTGGAAGATACATTTTCGGCAAATCTTACTATGTATGTGTCTCGTGATTGAGGGCTATCTTCAGCGTCAAGTATTGTGCTCTCTCCTAGAATAGCTTTATCGAGGATAAAACTTCCTTGGCTTGCTGATACGATTACTAGTGGCTCTTTACCTACAATAGCTAGAGAAGCATCAATAACATCCGGTAGGCTCATTCTTATATCTGAATTAATCCAACGAAGAAGTTCTAGTACTCTTTGGTCAATTTGCTTATTTGTTTTTGAAAAATTAAAATAGTTTTGTTCCCACCCATCAATTCCGTTTAGGTTTGTAGTGTGTGGGTATTGATTAATATAAACGTCATCAAGAGCTTCTTTGGCTTTTGCGAGTTCAACTGCAATCATAAAATTAAAAGCCGAGTTGAATGAGTTGGGATTGGGGTTATTTAAAACCTGTTTCTTAAAAACTGGGTGATCTGTTCTTGATAATAAATTATAGTATTCAACTGTTCTGCTCAAAACTACACCTCACTTAGTGTGAGTATTCCAGGTTTTAAAATATTTTCATCTGAAATATCTTTATAGTAATTATCAACAGTGAAATCGCTAACTCTTCTGTATGGGACACGAGCACCAAGAGATTGGTCTATTCTTCTCTCTAGTTCTGTTGGTTCAATTCTCGAACCTGACTTTGCAGAATAAACAAAGATTTCCCAAAGCTTTCTTATTTCTTCTTCGATAAATGGAATATCATCTTGGGACTCTGGCCTATAGGAAATAGTTGTATCAAATTCAGCCTCTGTTGGACCTCTCGTTAGAAAGTCGTCTGTAGTTGGCTTTTGAGTGCTTACGTAGGTTTGTACTGTAGCTATAAGATCAAGACTTGGGATCCTCACTACAGGGAGATTAGCCCTAACTGCGCCCTCGATGTCTGTAGTTCCGGAAGTTATAACAACATCAACCGTCGAGACGCCTCTTGGGTGCTTAATCGCAGTTGCGGTTACAACTGAAGGATCTGCATCTTTAGCAAATTGTTCATAAGCTGGAAGATTACCACCAGTGTTTAATTTTCTGTCATACTCATTAATCCTTTCGAGCATTTCAGTTGGGCTCTCGAGATCTCTACCGTCAGCAAAAACAGTAATGCTTGAACCTTCTTTATCGTAACCAGCGAGATCGCCTTCAACAGAAAATATTTCATCTATTTTATCAATGTTGAGAGCTTGTCCACTTCTTTCTGATCTAAAAAGAATGGTAACATTTCCAGTATTATCAGATAATCCCTCTTGAGTTGATATGTAAACCTCGCCAGTGGAGCTTCTAATAACACGAACACCAATTGGAAATAAAATATTTTGAAAATTATCTTTAGAGACAAAACCGATTTGCCCCTGGCTTTGAGAAGGTTGCCTTCTGACAGGTAAAAATCTAGAAGCTAAGTGCTTAACAAGATCACTTGGGTTGGAAGAGTTTGGATGTCTCGCATCTTTTACCATTTCAAGCTTTGCATAAAATACGCTCATAACATTTGCATACGGAAGTGATTTAATAACCACTTCATCACCTAGGTCATTAGGATTAACATCAATACCAGTGACTTGCTTGTAACTTGCAAGCATATCATTTAAAATTTCTTGGCTCGTTTTAAACATAACTATTCCTGAATCTTAATTTTTGTTTCGCTTTTTCCACGAGAAATTGCCTGATCCACAATCTCAGCTTCATACTTGTCTAAATAAAGACGCGCTTCTTTATTTAAAGATTCAACAGTCTCTTCTCTTGCACCGCTCTTTAAATATTTTTTTAAACCATGACCTGAATTAGGAGAATAAACCCACTCACCAAGAGGCAAGCTCAACTCAATATTTGCCTTATAAACATTACTACTCGAGGTTTTTAGAGCTCTTGAGTCTGGCTCATAAACATATTCACCATCAAAATCTATTATTAAGCTCATTGGACTGTACCCACGGCTGGATGTGGACCAGAGGAAGACCCACTAGAAACGGTTGTAATTGAATTTACAACTGCATTCGTTTGAATCTCTTCAATTATTCCAGTGCAGATTGCAATTATAAAGTTTGGACTTTGAATTGGCGTAACACCGAACTGTGCAGTTATCGCAGCTTCAATTTTTGATTTACATGATGCTGCTGTCATAGCCGCTTCAGTGTTAACAGAAAAAACGAACATTATTAAAAATAAAAATCTCATATCTCAGCCTTTACAGTTTGCGAAAGGTGCTCAGCTTTCATTTGGTCAGTGGCCATTGGGGGAGATGTTGGAACACCCAAATTTCCAGTATGCTTATGACTATTAAACAAAGTCTGAAAAGTTTCACCATTAACGATCTTCTCTAAACTATCCTCACCTAACTCGATCTTTGGGCTCTTAATCGTAACTGAAGGAGAAATTATCTCAACATCAGTTTCAGCAATTACTTTTAAGCTCCCATTGGGCTTGAGGTAAATTAAAACTTTGTGTGAGTCACCATTAAATGAATAAAAAATAACCTCACCTTTTTCTGAAGGTTGCGGTCTTTTTCTATCAAGTTGATTCGTAACAACAGGAGATCTAGCATCACCACCAACAGAATCACAGTAACCGGTAACTCCATCATGAGGGTTTGAAACAACTCCAAACGGAAAAAGAAGAGGAGCTACCTTTTGACCAAAACCACCTATTCCCTTAACGTGGAACAAGAAGCCTTCTTTATAGGTTAAAGCCCCAAGGTACATTGGTTGAAAAAAACCAAAGACGATTTTTTTTAATTTTGATTCGTTCATTAAACAATAGTTTCAGGAAGATGAAATTCTAACTCGATATTGGTTCCAGTTGAATCATTCTTCACATCGATCCCACTAAGTTCAAAATCTAGGCGATTAGTTCCATCTGGAAAACTCGAAGACGTAAGATCTTTATCATTACTTTCGATCGTCCAAACATCACCTTGCCTATATGGGATCACCTCTCCAGATGACTTGTCGATAAAATATGGCCTATCGGTAGATATCACCACCGAACATAGACCTCTGTTTGATATTCTAAGCTCGTGCTCAGCAACTTCTTTTATTCTTTTTTCTGCTGTTATAGATCCAGCAAAATCTTTAATATCATTAACGTTGAAGGTGTCATAAAAAGTTTTTTTAACAATGCCTTTTATTCGTTTGTCGTAGTTAATAGAGGTAGCACTGTTGGATTGATTATCAACAGCTGATTGAGCAGCATTGTAAAAAGTTGTTGCATCAGAATAAGCACCTGAGAATTTTTCAGAGATAGAGAGATTTATAACATCACTTGATCCCTCTTTTAAAATACCTTTGCTTGTGGGTTTCGTTTTTTTGCCTCTAACAACAACAAATCCATCATGGTCCTGATAAATTAAGTTTAGAATTGTTGAAGATGCTTTTTTAAGTATTTGTGCCTTCGATGTTTCAGAGGTACTCGAAGAAAGAAATGGTCCATTGTACATTGAGACAGGTTTAACAATTCCTTTTCTATTTTTAAAGTTTCTTGTGTAGTTATCTATGTACTCATTCTTTATTGTTTTCTTGATCAGTGATGCGATCATAATATTTTCAGAGTGAAGGTTTTTTGAGAAGAACCTATCCTGGAGTATTCCAAGTAAGTCTCGACCATTTCCCGACATCATTGTTTCTTGAGTTGATTTACTTTTTTGGAAGTCCTCAATATAACCAACACCGATATTGTATTTCTTTCCATTGACTTCGAAGTAGAATTCTACAATATCATGAGAGTGTATATCTCTGGCCACACCATTTGGAACCCCAATAGAGAAATCAAACACGTCTGTGAATTGAAAAACTGAAGATTTGAAATTGAAACTAGTTGCTCTATCTCCGGCAAAGAACAAGTCAGATTCGTAAACCCGAAGATCTTTTTTAGAGATAAATCTCATCCCATATTTTGTTTTCATACGTATAGAACTTCACCTTGAGGAATAACTAATGGATCATCTATGTGAAAATTAAGCCTAATAACTCTTCTTAACTCGGATAAATTTATTTCGTTATGTAAAAAAGCTTCAAATATACTAATTGAATATGGGACCAGTAGAGCCCGAACAGGTTTTATTGCTGAATTTGATCTCAAAACCTCAAGTGAACTCACGATACCTAGAAGGTTTTGTCTAATATCTTCAAAATTTGCACCGGTCGTTTCTGATAAACCATCTGATTTTTTCTTTAAATCAACAATTATTGAGTCAAGAGCGAGCTCAGCTGATGATTCTGTGTCTTTCCCAATAGATGATACTGCGCTTTTGACTTGTGGATTCTCAACTTCAACAATTTCTGAGACTTCCTCTTCATCATCTTGCTCATTTGGATCGTCTAAAAGAACAATTTCGTTCCCTGTTTCTGGATCAATCTGAGTTCCAACGTTTTTTCCTGAGTCATCACTTGCATCAATACCCAAAAGGTTATCTGTAATAACTGAGGTGGCCATTAAAGCTAGTGTTAATGTTCCCTGAAGATTTGTAGTGAGGTCAACTATCCTCGCTTTTATGCCACTTTCAATTGCGAGAACGGCATTTGAATACCTCCTAACTGTACTTAGTCCACTTTCAAAGCTTTTAACGGCTGATAGAAACTCACTCTCTTCAATAGATTTTTTTACATCACCAATTGCGCCCAAGATTGCATTTCTCTCTTCGGTCACATTGTATTCTTTTGGTGGTGGGTTCTGATTAGGTAAATTATTTGCGTCAATAGTTGTATCTTCTAAAAAGGTTGCTGAAACCTTCTTAGTACTTGATTCACCAACAGCATCTGATACTGATAATTTCTGTAGATAAACAACAAAAGATTTCTCTTCAGTAGGGACAGTTAAAATACCTGGTGTTCCCTCGGAGCAAATTTTTTTAAATTCTTCGTATTCGGCCTGATAACTTGGACCGTGGAAGATGATATCAACAGTAATTGGAACGACTTTTTGCTCAAGATCATTTATCTTTCCACCCTTAAAATCTCTAAACTCAATAACCTGAAGACGTCTTTCTATTTCAATTTTTGAAGAAACTATACCGTGGCGATGATCTTTATTGGGAACAGCAACATGAAATCGATAACCTTTAAAATAACCGTCTGTTAATTTATCCCATTTCATATTTACCTATCTAAGTCAGAAGCAACCGGCTTGGCACTAAAACGAGCATTCTCAACGATTTCGAGCTGCACCTTATTTGCCTTTTTAATCATTTCAGCGTTTTCACCGCCCATAAGGCTATCAAGCTTGAAGAAAAGTCTCTCAACAATATTCCCCTCAAAAGCGCCATCGCTTGTTTTATCGACAGTTTTAGAAATCAAGGTATCATTAATGACTTTTCCGATGGCATACCCAGCTGCTCCAGCGGCTAAAACACCTCCGGCTTTTGCTAATTTTCCACCAAAAACATTGCCCATTTTTTTACTCTTAAATCCCCCTAGACTTTCGCCTAGACCTCCCATGCCTTTTATTTCACTGAAATTTATGACATTAACTTTTTGAACCTCTTCACCTGTGGCTGCTTCAATTGCTC
>Ga0306898_1000662_pt1 | contig 12619 bp, 13 predicted proteins | sample AntRauMFilla1564_FD_190424 | JGI IMG/M metagenome (GOLD analysis project Ga0306898, IMG submission 190424) | Saline lake microbial communities from Rauer Islands, Antarctica - Metagenome Filla 1 #564 (v2) (version 2) | ecosystem: Environmental > Aquatic > Non-marine Saline and Alkaline > Saline ...
ATCAGCGGAGGATACACTCTGCATTGAGGATGCCACCTGCGGTGTTTGCAGAGAAACACCAAGCTGGTGTATTATTGAAGGACTTAGAAAAGGTGTCTTAGATTTGGGGTACCTTCCAGTGGTAGTTAGTTCACTATTGATGTCATTTATACTTGCTTGCAATGGAAGCAAGTCGAAGAAAACTGCTCCTCCTCCTAAGAACGGCTCAAAGTATGTATGTTTTTCAGCATTGAAACCACTTGGAGGGTATAGTCCTTTTTCTCTGAACTGAGCTAGCAACTGCCTCTTTCCACCAACCCATTTTACGAATGGTTTTGGTTTTTCTTTTAGTACTTGCTGTATATTTTCTGGAGAAAAGTCATTGTTTTGACTCGCTAGGCGCGTAGCAAAAACTTGGTTGATTTGATACGTATCAACGAGATAATTCACTCTATCAGCAGTGGTCATGTACATATTTTAGCACAATAATATTCTGCAGTGAGTTATTTACTTTCATTTTACCTCCCTCGCCCTGCTCCCGTCCGCTGGGCCGATTACTCCGGTGTCTTCTAGTGTCTCCGGAGCCGGTCCTCCGAATATAATCATTCTCCTTTTTCCATTCTTCTTCTTCTTTCATCAAGAGTTTCTCCTTGATACATCCAGTACATGGTTCCTGCAACATTACTACTATACCCAAGAATGTTTTTAGCAGCAGCAGACGGACTTGTTGGCTCTCCATTAAAATTGATGGTTTTCTGTCCGCTGAGACTAATTACTTGTGCCTTTGTATTTTCATCATTTATAAAATAGATCTCTGCGTCAACGGGAATATTAACCATACCGAAGTTAAACATCGCTCGTTTGTTTCGTGCTTGATCAAGGGCTTTCTGGTCTTCTTCCGATTCTACATAATCTCTACCAGGTGTTACATTTTCAATCTCTGCTAATTTAAGAGCAGATACTACACGTTCTGGCGATATTTCAAAGAATTCACGATTTGAACGCACTCTGTGATCAAGAAAAGTATCGTGAAGAAGCTTTTCGGCTTCTCTACAACTTCTTACTTTGGCAGCATAAAAACATTCAAATGGCAAAGGTACACTCGTGGTATCAAGTGATCGGATACGTTCTTCTAGGGAGCCGTTGGTGAGCCCAATTTTCACATATCCTGGCATCGCTTCATTTATTAATACGTATACAATTTCATTCATAAATTTATTTTAATAATTCGTTAGTTGAAACACCTAATGCTTGAGCTAAATTAGTAATAGTTGCGAGAGTTGGGTTTGTCTTCGCGTTCTCCAGATTACTATGTCTCCGGAGGCCGGTCCTCCGGGTTTAACTCCAGATTACTATGTCTCCGGAGGCCGGTCCTCCGGGTTTAAAAGATTACTATGTCTCCGGAGGCCGGTCCTCCGGGTTTAAATTAAGCGGTTAATAGTCTCGAAAACTCAGGGAAACCTTTCTTTTCATAATATTCTGTAAGCTTCATGTATTTATTCTCTGTTCGGAGTTCAATTTTGTTGGCACGCTCGAATTCAGCCACCGTCATTAGAGCAATAGACTTTGAGCTTTTTATTTTTTTTATAATCTTCTTTGCCATGATTCACTAAATATATCAGATTTACCCTTAATAAACCAATGTCTTGTGCTCATCAGTTCTTGTTTTCTTGTCTCAGGAGGCCGGTCCTCCGGGTTTAATTCAGCTAGTCTTATCTATAGTGATTCGTTCCCCTGACTGTGAGTGGTCTAGAATTTACATAAGATCAAAAAATGTTTCGGCAACCTGTTATAAGGAAAACTCTTCTAAAATATTGGTTAGTACACTTAAATAATTTTCTTAGGTAAATCTAATTAAGTATAGGTATCGGTGTTTATGCTATACACATGCTTTACAAATAAACAAAACTCATATATGGTTTAAATACAAGGAGTAAGACCTCTCGTGTTGGGATACCGTATGGCGTCCCGTTAAAACGAGGGGCTTTCTTTTTTTACGGGAAAAGTAAATTCTCCTCAACTACTTTGTCTTTGATTATTTCATAGTACTCGTAGTCACTTTGTTCATATTTTCTGAAGATTGCCCAAGATACAAAATCGACTGCTTGCAAGGCCTTCTTTTGGTGAGATGCGCAAAGTGAAATATCAACCTTGCCGTTTCTTTTACTGATTATGTTCCCTTCTAGATACTGCATGAAATTTGACTGTAAATTCTTCTTTGTATCCTTTCTGTCAAAGCAAATGTCTAGATGTTCATCTTTTGATAGGACATCGCTCTCGTGTAGTCTGTCTAGTAAAATATTTGCTACGTAATTGTATAAATAATTCTTCTGATTCTGTAGGTCAGTATACACCTTATGTTTATCAAGAATGATACAAAACACTTGTAGATCATTTAGTTCAGAGATACCACGAAGAACTCTTTTCCGTGTTATCTCGTCAGAATGGTATGCATGTAATTCATTAACGTTTCTATGTTTCTTTTTTAGCGTATTTCTTGCTCGCTTAATTACTTTTTCAAGTGGTCGTTCGTTGGGTACTAAAATGAGAGTAAACAAAAACCAACGACTAGAACGTTTACTAAAGCCTAAATCTCCGCTTTCATCAATAAACAAATATGCCATGCGTGACTAAGGATAACACGCGGTTTATTTTGAATCTGTAACAACCTCCCTCGGCCTACTCCCATCTGCTGGGCCGATTACTCCGGTCTCCTCTAGTAAATCCATTAGTCTGGCGGCTCTGGAGTAGCCTATTCTTAGTTTTCTTTGTAGGTATGAGGTTGAGGCTTTGCCGGCTTCTTGGACGGCTTGTTTGGCGTCTTGGTAGAGTTCGTCTTCTTCGTCTGAGTCACTTGTTAATGAACTGAATACGCTATCAGCGTCAGACTCGTTGGTGTGTTCTAGGTCTATGATTTCTAGTGAGTAGCGATCTCTTTCTTTCCAGATATTTACTTGTTCTCTTGTTTCTGTTTCGGAAATAAAATAGCCTTGGATTCTTACCGGTTGAGGGCTATCGCTTGCTTGATACAACATGTCGCCTTCACCGGTAAGCTTTTCGGCTCCGGTTTGGTCGATGATGGTGCGTGAGTCTACTTGTGAAGCTACTGCTAGGGCTATTCTGGCTGGCAGGTTGGCTTTCATCGAACCAGTTATGATGTTGACCGACGGTCGTTGGGTAGTAATAATTAGGTGAATACCTACCGCTCGGCTCATTTGGGCTAGTCGGATGATAGTGGTTTCGAATTCTCTAGGATAAGCTGCCATAAAGTCGTTAATCTCATCGATGATGATGACAATAAACGGCAGTGCTTCGGGCAGGTGTGTCCTATCGGCTTCTTTGGAACCGGCTTTGATCCACCGCGCTTTGGCTGGCTGGTAGACGTGCTCGTGATAGGAAGTAATGTTTTGCTTGGACTCTGCTTCTAGGATGTTATAGCGTCGTTCCATTTCTTTGACCGCCCAGGCGAGGGCTCGGACACCTTTTTTGGCAGCGGTGATCGGTGGGGTCAGGAGATGTGGCAGCCCTGTATACAGCGTCATATCTACTCGCCTGGGGTCACAAAGAATGAACCGCACTTCTTCCGGCGTATTTTTGGTGATGAGGGAATTGATAAATGAGTGCAAAATGCTCGACTTGCCCGACCCAGTAGCACCAGCAATAAGCAGGTGCGGAGTGCGCGCCAGGTTTACCAGGTGTTTGTCACCAAACTCATCGACTCCCAGTGGCACAACTAGTGGACCCGACTCGGTGAATCCACTACTGGCAATTGCTTCACTCCAAGCAATAGCTGGGAACGGGCCTTGCTTGGGGACAATAATACCGACCAGTTTTTTGTCTGGTATGGGGGCTTGAATTTCAACGTGGTTATTTTCTAGCGCGTAGCGTAGGTCGTCGGTAAAAGCAGACATGGCTTTCATTCGAGTGGCCTTCTGGGGCTGGATGTGAAAGTGGTAGTTACGCAGACCGTCGATAGCATCAACCACCTGCACTGGCACATCGAAGCTGGCAAAGGTTGCAGCTATAGTTTTAGACAATGAATTGAGCACTTCCCCACTCTTGGATTTGGGTGTCTCTTTTTTATTAAACATACTTTTATAATACTTCGGTACTGACGCAAAAGGCCCACTTTTCCCCTTTTTTAAATAAGGTGGTAGAATTGATTTTTAAACTGATTTAATACATACCATGCAAAAAATTCTTATCATCGAAGACGAAGCGGATTTACTAGAAGCGCTTAGAGCTACTCTTATAACTGAAGGTTACGCGGTGCGGGCTTCTGAAACCTCGGAGATAGGTCTGCAGCTGGTGCTGGAAGATAAACCAGATTTGATTCTATTAGACATCATGACGCGCTCCATGCACGGTTCACTTTTTGTACAAAGAGTAAGATCCCTTCCCGCCGGTCAAAATGACAGTAAGATAATCGTGATCACTAACCTAGATAACGATATTTCCAAAAATAAATTCTCAGCTGGCGATATTTCTGCGTATTTAGTTAAGGCAGAGACGTCTTTAGATCAGATTAAGGCAAAGGTAGTCGAAGTGTTGGCTGGTTAGGTCTTATCGACTTCTTGGGCGATTCTCTGGGTCTTTATAGACTTTTACCCATAAACTGGGTAAAAACCCCTAATCCCGCAGTTTCGCGGGGAAACTGCGGGATTAGGCTTCTCAATTTGGCTTAAAATGGTACTCTTTTGGGTGAGAAGTGGCGGAATAGGTAGACGCGTGAATAAAGGTTAACAGTAGCGTTGAGTGTGAGTAACCTCGAAAGACCCGGGTAACCAGTCCAGCTCATAGGCTCAACACTGTGGAGTGCAAATCTCCACCTTCTCATATTATTGCCGTACAACTCAATACACCTCACTCTGTATCCTCACTGTCTTATTGAGGATACAGTTTTTAATGATGACTGCTTAAGTCTGCCTACCTACTGCAGCACCCTAAGTGGGATAGCTATAAGCTTATCGTCGCCTTGGGTTACTTGGCCGCGGTTGTCGCGGTTGCTGGTGGTCAGGTAGAGTGTGTCACCAAAAATACGGGCGGCCCGCAGTCGGCCATGGTCTTGGGTAAAGAAGGCTTCTAAATCGACTGCTGTCCGGTCTTGGTTGAGTGTCGCTTGGTATAGCCGTTGGCCGCGCAGTCCGGCAAAGTAGAAGGTGTCTCCATCTGCCACTAAGCTGGCTGGTGCCCACGTATCGTCCGTCCCAGAATGGGCTACTGGGCCCACTGTTCCGGGCAGCACTACGTCACCCTGGCTGTCTGGCCAGCCGTAGTTTGCCCCAGGCAGAATCAGGTTGATTTCATCAAAGCCGCTTTGGATACCCGAGCGTCCATGTTCGGTCGACCAGAGCTGATCTTGTGTGTCCCAGGCCAAACCTTGGGGGTTGCGGTGGCCGATTGAATAGACGGCTGTGCCGTAGGGATTATCGACTGGCACTGCTCCACTGTCTGTAATGCGTAGTATTTTTCCGGCCAGAGATTCGATGTCCTGGGCTAGTTCGGGAATACCCGCATCACCCGTCGCTATGTAGAGTAGTCCATCCGGGCCAAACGATATTGCTCCGCCGTCGTGGTAAGTGGCTCCGCGTAAGTTGTCGATAATAACAGTCTCATCACTCAAGGTATGGTCGTCGTTATACACAAAACGTACCACTTCGTTATCTCTACCAGAATCTAATCGTACGGTGCGATACAGATATACCCAGTTGTTTACGGCGAAGTCTGGGTGAAGCACGACTCCCATCAGTCCTCCTTCACCAGCGGCAGAGACCTTGGGCACCGTTACCCGACTGATTGCCCCCGCAGAAGTGATCCGTAGGAGTTGTCCGGTTCGTTCGGTCACGAGCAAGTCACCGCCTGGTAGCCTAGCTACATCCCACGGTACCTCTAAGTCTGTAGCGATAGTTCGTATCTCTTGGGACGCTACCACTGGTGTATCAAGAATCACTGAATCAGTCGGAGCAAAAGCGTACTGATACAAAAACATTCCAGCAATAACAACCACGACAATAATAACTAACAACGTGATGAGAATCTTTTTCATATTTTTATACGGTATGTATTGACTACTCTGTTAATGTCTTGGATTGATAGTAGTTAGCTTTCGCCTGTGATAAACCACTGTGAACCATTAGTCTCTAAGAAAAGGTAGTATAATCCCTCATCTGTAAATTCCTCGGGAGAACCTTCAAAATGCGTTACCGACAGGCGATATTCAAGAATTGCCTCATTTCCCTGCTCAGTCTCACTTTGAAACTCCCAGCTTAGACTAAGCTCTGAGTAGTTGTGCTCATAACCGAATGGTTGCATGAACTTTTCCCTACCAATAGATTGTACTTCGTCTGAAGACATATCATATAACTTGTCAAATTGACTGGTATTGATCAGATTCAAAACTCTTTCTCCAAATTCTCGCGCTGTTTCGTCTGGTGTGTTTATAGCAATCACTGGTTCTGGGCTGACGGCGGATACTGATGATGGCAATCCTACTGGAGCGACTGCTATGGAATTAACCGTTTCATCGAATAGTGCACCATGTTGGGTCTCTATATAAGTCCACTGACCAGCTCTTTTCCCGACAGTGATGCGGTAATTATTTGGCCCTCCCTTTTCTACCAGGTCACCTTGTGGGGTTATGTACCACAGAAGAAATTCAATAGCTACATCACCTTTAGTATCGTACATATTTTGTACTTCCCACTCGTACACATGTTTGATTTCCCAGTACTTCTCGAATCCAGGTTCTACGTACCGAGATTTACGGGACTCAGTAAATCTCTCCCGACTAATATTTGCTTTCGTTTCATCTCTAGTCAGGTCATACAACGCATCAAAGTCATCTGTCCTGATGATCTCTAGTACGCTAATACCAAACGCAAGGGCTTCTGCTTTTTGTATATCTTCAGCAGATTGTGGCTGCGCACCTGTCTCTACTGCATCGAGATTTGCTATATCATCAAGAACTTGGGGTGAGGTGGTGCCAGAGCCTATCGATATAGGTTGTTCTCTAGTCTGTGGCGATGTGGTTGCAGTATCGGAAGTGCCGTTGAAGCTGGATCCAATATAGCTCTGTGATAAAAAGTAAAGCAAGCCAAAGAAGATTAACAATACCGATACACCGACGAGAAAAAATATAGGTTTCTTATCGGCCGGAATTTTATTATAGAAAGAGAGAACCATTTCTTCGATAGGTGATGATTGTGGAGATCCATCAGAAAATTCAAAAGATTCTAGAGCCTCTTGTACTTCATCTGGTTCCCAGCCTTGGTTGAGCAGTGCGTCGGCGATAGCATCTGGCGAAAATCCTTGCTCGTACTGCTGCTGGATATATTCAATTAATTGGGGTTTTACCATAGACTATATTATCAGGCTTATTATTTAATAATACCATCGCCTATTACTCGTTTGCGCGGTTGTCGACAGAACGTTGACTAAAAATAGTAGTGTTTTAGGTGTGTAGTGAATGTACCTAATACCCTAATTTTCACTTGGAAAGTTGGGTTCTTGTTTTAAACTTAACCCAGGTTAATGATTATGCCACCATCACATCTTGCTTCCGGCGCAAAAATGATATAAAACGTAAAGAGTAGTTCAACATCTTTTTTAGGAGAGGTTTATGAGTAAAGTAAAAGTTCCTTTTTTAAATGGCATTCTCATGGTTTTGACTGAAGTACGCGAAACAAACAAAAAGAAGCCTTGGCGGTCTAGATCAGAAGCTACTATATACAAAGATGGTATAGAAATCGATTGTATACCCGGTTTTACTTCTGGTCATATTATAAAAGTGGCCAGACAAAGATATAATGCTCCTCTCCAATTCAAGTTTGACGGATGCGCATGAAAATTAAGACTCTAATATTAAGCTCGGGAGATTTTATTCCGGGCCTTTTCTTTGCTTGCCTTAGTGAATCTGCGACAGTTGTAGTAATTACAATCATCTATTTATTTTGAGCTAGAGAATGCGTCGACTCAAGAAACTCGGTTATTCTTATTCGATTGTGTATCTGACCACAACCCCTTTCTCCGTACTAGCGGTCATTCTTCCTGGTCGGAAGTCGCTGGTAAGCATCGTGGATTCGCCGTCGATACTACCAGTACGGAAGCCTACTTCCTTAGATTTTGCATGCATTTCGGCTTCGGCGATTGTCATACCGACATAGTCACTACTTAGACTGACAGTTTTGGTCTCTATCGGAAGGGGAGCTGTTACTTGAGTATTCACAAAAAGGAAGTAGGCACCGACAGCTACAACAACAATAAGTAGTACGGTAATATTTTTGTTCATATTTATTATTGGTATGGATAAGTTCCTAAATTGTACTACAAAGTTGCCGACCTTACCTGCTCCGACAGCAGACGAGACTGGGTGGTTAGATTATTTACTGCACGACGGTAGTATGAGAGTAATTTTCAACCAAAGTGAAAAATAAAGACCCTAAACACAGTGTGTTAAGGGTCAGCTTTTGTGGACTCGACAGGACTTGGTCGCCTTCGCTAAGTACTTTGTTCGACTACGTCTCCGAAGATACTAAGCTACCTGACCCCGCCATTGGTAACGTCCTCGCTTCGCTGCGGGCGATATACTCACTCCCTTCAAGTCCTGACGAAAACTCCGTTTTCTTCGAGTCCACAAAGAAAACCGCCTTCAGGCGGTTTTTGTGTGGACTCGACAGGAGTCTTGATCCTTACAGGATCGGTACAGGTTGTCGCTATTTTTTCAAAATAGCTGGCAACCTCTTCAAGTCCTCTCGAGTCTCTCAAAAGCAAAGACCCTAAACACAGTGTGTTAAGGGTCAGCTTTTGTGGACTTTGCGTCGATTAACTGGCATCAGGTTTCTGCAGAATATCTGGAATTTTCTGCTATTGCTAAGGATTATAATCAATATCTAAATGAGGTTGACTCAGCGCATTATCCGATAATGAATACAAGCAACACACCATGCTAAGTCTTTAGTTGCTTAATAAACTACTTAATTCTGATACTGTTTGCTCAATACTATTTTTACCAACATTGATACTCAGTTCTTCATCACTTCGTTCTGTCATTACATGTTCATAAAGCGACTTAAATTCTTCTTCTGGCACGGAATAGTCTCTTGATAGATTACGTTGCCATAAAGTTTCATACTCTGCATATAGTAAAATTGGATGAGCATTGTAATCATATCTTTTGCACAACTGTAGAACATCTTGTATGCAGCCATGAGGACTTTCAGAGCTCCAAGAAAATAATCCTTCAGTAACAATGGTATAAGAACCACTGCTCAAATAATTCTCAAGCACTGCGAGGTAATTTTTGTAAGCTAATTCATGCTCATCTTCTGTTACATCAGGTACAATTCTATTAATTAGGTGAAAACCCCAGCGAAAGGTATCTAATTCTAGAAAAGCTGTTTTGCCATCAATTTCCTTGAGAAAAGCTTCTGTGATAGTTCCCTTACCACTTGCAGGAGAACCTCTGAATATATAAATGTCTTTCATACTAAAAGTATAGCAGTTTTAAGTACATGTTATATGTAATAGTTGGAACCAGTTATTACTTCTGTATTTATTGCTATCTTCTGAGTCAGACGGTGCTGACTTCTGTAAGGTGGACTCGACAGGACTTGAACCCGCTACCTCCTCAGTGCAAATGAGGCGCTCTACCAGATGAGCTACGAGCCCGATTGTTTGGTCTGCTTCCTACCTCGCAACTACGCAAGTGCGCACTATAATACGGTGCTGGGCAAAGTAAGTCAAGCAGATATCTGCACGGTTAGTGCGCACGCTCTATCAGGTGCTCTATCAGCTGATTGTACTCCAATCCCACTGCTTTGGCGGCTTTAGGAAAGAGTGATTCTGTCGTGAGTCCTGGCAGTGTATTTACCTCTAAGAAAAATATTTCTCCGTCTTTGACGATGAAGTCACTGCGGGAATAATGCTTACAGTCAATGACACGATGCACTAATTCGGCTGCTTCCAAAAGCTGACTTTTTTCGTGATAGGAGAACCGGCCCGGGACAATTTCTTGGGTCTGACCGTTGTACTTGTCGGTATGAGAAAACATTGGTGTGCCGTTGGGCGGAATGATTTCTATGACTGGCAACACGTATATGGCCTGATTCCTAAAATTGTCTAATACCGCTACCGTTGCCTCTTTACCTCTGATAAATTCTTCAACTAGTACTTCCTCGTATTCTTGCAAGAGTTCTTGCAAAGCATTGAATAATATATCGTGGGTTGGTGCATGGCGGGCTCCTAGTGACGAGCCGTTGGCGATTGGCTTGACGAAAAGTTCCGTGCCTAGGTCAGCAAAGATAATGGGGATTTCTTCTTTTAGTTGTGGCAGTTCGCTACGAGACACGCGGCGGTGTTTGGGCATCTTCAGGCCGTGCGGCTTCATTGTGTGCTTAGTGAGCTCTTTATTGAACGCAATACCAGAGGACAGTGCCCGACTACCGGTAAATGGGATGCGCTTCCGTTGGAGCATTCGCTGTATTTGGCCGTCCTCACCATAGGTGCCGTGTAGCGCCAAGAACACCGCGTCGACCGCCTCTAGAGCCTGGTCTGGGCTTTTGATGAAGCCGTTTTCTAGCCAATCTCCTTTCTTGGTGATGGTGATGTCTTTGTAGTTGTAGCCCAGGGCTCTGAGTGCACCGAGCACGCCGCTACCAGTCTGCATAGAAACTGCATACTCTTCACTTGGGCCTCCACGAAGTACGGCTACTCTTTTCATATCGCTAGTATATCACTATTCTTTTGGCAACTTTATACGTAATCCCTCCCTTTTGAACAACTTTCGGTGTGGTAATAATTTTCGACTGCTACTGAAACTGTTTCTTTTTGCGCAGTAAGCGATGGTATTCAATAGCAAAGCGATGGGACTCAGCGTTGGCTAGCAGGATGCCGTTTTTGTGGGTGTCGATCAATTTTTTTTGCCCCACTAATCTAATCGGCTTGTGACGTTCATCCTTAACCACCGCAATGATCGGTATAACCAGCTCGAATTGCTTCAACACCCGCTCGGCCACGTTTTTTTGGGCAGTTGAACCGTCTACTACTATAATCTGAGGCATTGGCCATTGGTCGTGTTTTAGCCGTCGAGTTAGTATTTCTTTGAGGGCACCGGTGTCGTTGGCTGAATCGAATGATTCTAGTTTGAACTTCCGGTACTCGGCATTTTTGGGTTCACCGCCTTCGACTACGGTCATCACGCCGACCATGTTACTGCCCTGCAAGTGCGCCACGTCGTAGGCTTCGATGCGGAGGCTTTTTTCGTCGCGGTATATGCGCGAGTCGTCTTTGATGAGGGCAATATCTTGAATGTGATTGAGGGCAAAAATACGTTTTTTATTTATGTTAGCTTCTTCGAATTTTTCAACCTTGGCATTGGCCATCATTTCTTTTTCGAGCTCGGCTATAATCTGGCGTTTTTTGCCTTCAAAGAATAATCGGATGTGCCTGATGGTTTGGCTATATTCTTGCTTTGATTGGACGTCGGGATAGAGGCCTATCTGGCGATTGAAGTCTACTTTACCTTTAGATAATTTACTTTTTTCTTTACCTACGGGCACTTTGGTATCATAAAATTGAAATAGTCTACGCACTATCTTGAGCGCTTCTCTAAATAACTGTCCACTAGGAAAGGGTCCAAAGTGATATTTGAGTTCGCTTTCTTTAAACTTCTCCGTCAAATCTTTGCCACGCACTACGAGGACTCGCGGAAATTCCTCGTCGGTTATGACTAGGTGGTTATAACTTTTGTCGTCTTTGCTGCGGGTGTTGTAGTGTGGGCGATGGGTGCGAATGAGGTTAGCTTCAAAGATAAGTGCTTCAATCACGCTATCGGTTGAGGTGAATTCCACCGTCTTGGCTTCAAGCACCATCTTTTCAATCAACCGTGACCTCTTTTCGGCGATGTCAGGCATTAAATAGCTGCGCACGCGGTTGCGCAATGACGTGGCCTTACCGATGTAGAGTATTTCTTTTTTGGCACCAAGAAAAAAATACACGCCAGGTGTATCCGGTATTTTAGAAAAATTAACGTCTGTTTTTTTCATGATAATACTTTTTGGTGGTCACTACTGACTATTTATTAAGTATCTTCTTGAGGTAGCGACCAGTGTGTGACTTTTCGTTCTCAGCGATTTGTTCTGGGGTTCCTTTGGCTACGATGTTACCGCCCTTGGCCCCACCTTCGGGACCAATATCAATCACGTAATCAGCGCTTTTTACTAAATCGAGATTGTGTTCAATGACCATTACCGTATTACCCTTATCCACTAGTTCTTGTAGTATCTCGATAAGTTTTTTGACGTCTTCGTAGTGCAGTCCAATAGTTGGCTCATCTAATAGGTAGATAGTTTTTTGGGTGTGTGGTCGATAGAGTTCGGAGGCAATTTTGACGCGCTGAGCTTCTCCACCTGAGAGCGTGGTGGCACTTTGCCCTAATTCTAGGTACCCCAGCCCGACATCGAGCAATGCCTTGAGGCGTTCTTGAATAGCTGGGATGTCATGGAAGAATTTTTCTGCCACCTCGATATTCATGTGCAACACATCGTAGATATTTTTTCCTTTGAAATAGACCTCCAGCGTCTCGCTAGTGAAGCGACTGCCTTCACATACATCGCAGGTCACAAAGACCGTCGGCAAGAAGTGC
>Ga0306898_1000663_pt1 | contig 12613 bp, 24 predicted proteins | sample AntRauMFilla1564_FD_190424 | JGI IMG/M metagenome (GOLD analysis project Ga0306898, IMG submission 190424) | Saline lake microbial communities from Rauer Islands, Antarctica - Metagenome Filla 1 #564 (v2) (version 2) | ecosystem: Environmental > Aquatic > Non-marine Saline and Alkaline > Saline ...
AACCAAAAAGAGTTTGACAAAATTGCTGCATTGCCAAATGTTCATTTGGGACAAGAGAACACCACACTGGAAGGTAGAAAAGCCTGTGCTGTGGTTTGTCCCATGCCAAATGAAAACTTGCCCAACGTATTGAAATATGCTAAACTGTGGAAACCCAAACATAATTGAAGAACACTTGTTAAGTAATCTTCAATTATGGAGTGATTGTTTAGAGAACCCTTCATATCATTCATTGGAAGTGGGCTTTAGGCACAATCCAGTCTCCAAAGACGGAATACAATGATCAAGTGGAAAACTTAAAGGGAGTGGAAACTTATCAATCGAAAGTTCTTAAATAACCAAGTATATGTAATTGCATATGCATTTTAATAAAGGAAAATACAATGGAAGCCGACATAACAATAACAGACCAAGCAGGACGAAAAGTATTTAGTGTTGATACTGGCGATTTGCCTGTTGACCAAGCGCAACTGTATCTCGAGGAATTTAAGAAAAAGTATTGCCAATCTTAACGACAAGGCAGTACACCTTTCAGTGTACTGCCTACAAAGAGAACAATATCTGGGTAATAAGGACTATTTGAAATGAATATTTGGTACGACTTGAAATCAGACCCACCCGCTGGCAACGAATATGCGGTAATTGTTGATGACAAATGATGTTGGAAGATTAAACCAAGAAATAAAGATTGCACTTGATCAATACATCAAAACTAGCGATGTGTCACACATGGTCAGAATGCTTGAATTAACAAAAGAACGTGCGAAGTCGTTGAAATCTCGAGACTTTGAGACTTTCCGTGCAGACAACATTGTACGGTTTGATAAGGGAACAAGATGATACATGTGATAAGACATGCAGTGGAAAAGACAACCTACAAAGAGGGCTTTTAAGTGAATAAAGTCACAATTGAATATGAAGAATCAGAATTTCTTGGCAGTATGTTCACGGATGCCATCGTCGCTTGTATTCAACGTAAGATGGAATATATGGTCAAACTCGATCGAGAAAAAGACACAGTGTCTGAATCAGAAGTGTTGATGAATCTTTCCATGATTGATTTCTATGATAAGAAGATAACAGCTTATACTAAAATGCGGGAGTCAATGACATGGTGAACATTTGGCGCGATTTAAAAACAGATCCACCCACTGGCAACGAATATGCGGTAATCATTTTCCCTTGCAAAAGCGATTGTGGTGTGCTATACACAATTAGTAATCCCCATTATGCCCGAGGTGAAAACGCACTCAAAGCAGGGTACACACATTGGTGCCTGTTTACATTGGCCAGTAACCACGATGAATGGGAAAAATGGCAAGACGATCTACCGCCCACCACAGGCGAAGATATCCAACGCGCCATGGCGCAATTGAAAGACTTAGGAGACGATGAATGAATACTTTTGAAAAATTAAAAGCAGAAACAATGGTTCTCCGAAAGGCTCGAGATCCACTTGCCTCCATTATGCAGTTTCACATTGCGGAAATCTCAAAACTTGGCAAAGCTGAAAACCGAGACCCATCAGAAGAACAATCAGTTCAGTACCTCAAGAAAACTGTACAACGCCTCAAGGAAGATGAATTCTCTAATGAGTCTGAGTTTGTACTCCTGGAGAAAATTCTACCAGAATTGGCAACGGCCGAAGACATCAGAGTGTTCCTTTTCAATCTAACTGAATCTGGTGTTGACATTTCCAATAAGGGCATTGTCATGAAATCCATCAAGCAAGAATTTGGCGCATTGGTGGACATGAAGATGGTGAGTGGTATGCTCGCATGATTGAATCTGAAGAAATGTACACTCGGTTGAGCAATATGACTGAGCAGGAACGGATTGATATTCTCGACCCCATCTGTTATGCGGTTTCTGGAAAAATTAAAGCGTTTGGTGAAGATGGGCCTGAGGTTATTGCCAATCGAATCTTAGCACTTGCTGTATTGGATCTTTACCGAGAATGGCAAATAGAAATTTATAGTAGAGAGTAGAAATACAAATGACTGACAAAGAAAACAAAATGAAATTCACTGTGGATATCGGTGAACCCTATACAGAAACAGAGACCTATATGTTCACTGATTCTTATCCCCAATGGTTGGAAAATCTCGATCACATCGCCGCGATGTTTGAACATTTTAAAGTGTTAACGAGCGGGGACATTGTTGAACAATTTAAAAACGCCAAGGGATTTATGACTGGCCCAGTTGCAATGATTGATGGTAAAATTCTTGAAGCTAAAACTCGGCGGTTCAACAGCATTGATGATATCAAAGAACACATTGACATTGAAAATATTTACGTGTACATGATAGAGGACAAATCCGGTAGAAGAATAAAAGAATCACATCAACCTGAAGTCACTGAAATGTTAATCTCGGGAAAATTAGGGGTTCCTATTGAGGGGTTGCCAGATGAAATGTATGAAGATGTAATTGAATACACTATTCGGTACAGTGATGCTTGAACCAATGAACTATTATTTTGTAGTGAAGAACATAGGAGATGAAAACGTTGGAATATTTACAACAATAGAACAAGCCATTGAAAAACTAGACAGCATGGGCACACGGAACCATGATTTCAGAATACAGCTAATCGAACGACCAGATGAGGCACACCAAAAAACCGTAGGCGAATTAACGGATATTATTACAGATTTAGGGGCACAAATTGACAGACTTCGAGAAGATGTTGACAGTGTCCGAACAAACCAATCAGATGACTGGAGACGATGAATATTATCAATCAGTAAAGGTGCAACCTCCCTCCTGTTTACACATTGTGGATAGTGGCCCAAATGCCTGATGAATAATAATGATAAGTAATTGACACAATCAGGAAATTACAATGAAACAAACCATAGTATGGACTAAGCCTGGATGCCCTTCGTGCGTTCAGGCTAAATCATTTTTAATGAGCAAAAACATCCCCTTTCAAGAACGAGTCATTGGTACAGAATGGACTCGAGAACAATTATTTGATCAATTGCCAAATGCCAGATCAGTCCCACAGATATTCATGTATGGGGAATATGTGGGCGGCTGGAATGAATTACAGCAATATGCAGATGATCATGGTATGTTCAACGGTGGTGACAGTTTGACATAAATAGTTGCTAAAGGATACCCATAATGAAAATATCAGATATCAATATCATAACAGAAAGTCAAGACGAGACTGGATACAGTATATACCTCAACATGGGTTACCCAAACTCGTCAACTAATTTGACCATTAATATTGACAGCAGACATATAACTGAATTCATGAATGCGGGCAGTGATAGTTCTTGGTTTAAGGGGAAGACTAGTAGGGCAATTATGGATAGGGCGGAGGCAGTTGACAACGATCTCATTGAGGTAATTTGGGACCAGTTTGCCAAGCCCATGGAAAAGCAATCACGTGGGCATGGGACTCAGGCACAAACACAAATTGAAGAACTCACTTCCAGTTATTTGACCATGATACAATCTATTTTGCTTCAACATAAAAACATATTGGACCAGAAATCCATGGCTTCCATGGAAGCAGCGTCAAAGTTCATTGAACAAGCCAAGGCAACACAAAATGCAGCTGAATGAAGACATGGATGTCACTGCACATGAAATCAACAGTGAAACTATCTCTACACTGAAGACATTTCAAGAAGTCATGGCCATTGTATATGACTTCTATCATGCCAGCAAGCGTGGAGATAAACGTGGACAACTGAATTCTTCAAGGGATTTCAAGAAATTAAAGACTGAAATGAAGAGGTTCCATAATTATCCATTCATGGCTCCCATGATCAAGCAATTGCAGAGTGTCCAAAAAGAGTTGATTGACAATGTACAGGCCAAGCGGCAGGAAAAACGCAGCAACACTTCAGAGTTTGAAATATCGTTGAATCGTGCATTATCAGCCTGGAAAACAGGAGATCCCACGAAGGCAATACAGGCTACACAAGAATTACAGGCATTCACTGTAAGTTCTCAGAAAGCGTCTCAGACACCTTTAAAGAACAAGTTCAATCCATTCTATATTGAAAACCCAATGATCTTTCAATCCAGAAATTTCCTCGAGACATTTGAACAGAGTGAAATCAGGCAGGTGATTGAAACTGATTTTACCCAATCCAAGTACTCCTATCTACCTTTGAACGAACTCAGTAAGAATGACTTTCAATACTTGGCATACTTTATTCTCAGATTGAGGAAGTCACCGGATGAGATCAATCTCGCTGGATCTCAACTCAGGAAATACTTTGACATGGCGCTGGGAGGAGACGAGTATAACGCACTCATTAAAATGGTCAAGGAATACTTGTCCAACAATAACAAGTCGTTACTCCCTGAAATTATGCAAAAAGTAAATCAATTTCCAGAGATTAAATCGGCAAATGATCGCGCGAAACAATCAGTCACTGAAGTATTCAGGGGGTATCCCACATACGATGAAGAAGACGATGAAACGCCAATGCAACTGGATGATAAGTACATGGCCACCAGCAAAAGCAGACGAGTTGCAACAAATTTTGCCATGGCTATAGGCCACATGGAAAGAGAAGAAGATAGACGAAGTGACTACGGATGGGTGGAAACCTTTAAGGTCACACCGGACGATATTATTCTTGATACCACTATATTCGGTGGAATATTCAATGAAGAAGAAATCATAATTAACCCAAGGCGCGCGAAATTAATTGCCCGCGATGAAGTTTAGGAAAATATAATACATGCTACTCAAAACTCAACCAAGCAAATATGACATTGTCAGTGTAAAACTCACAAGCGGAGAGGAAATTGTAGGAGGATTCGTTGAATTTGCTGACAATCTTGTGATTCGAAAGCCTCTTGCATTGGCCATGACTCAACAGGGTCCCAGCCTACAGCCATACTTCATGACCGGAGATACTATTCATGACGTCAAGGAAGTTGAATTTAACAAAAACCTTGTGGTCAGTATGATCAAAACACATGCGCCATTTGCAGATGCATATACTCAAGCAACATCTGAAGTCAAGACTGCGCCAGCTTCTCAATCAAAACTGATCCTGTAATATGCCAGCAATACATAGAAATAACGATGCAAGATCATGCGGGGCAAAGACACAAGTTCAAGGACAGACCACAGTGTTCATGAATGGGGAGTTAGTGAGCGTACAGGATGACCCAAATACACATGGGGCTGGTAATTTGAAAGCTGACAACAATGACGGGTCAATACGCGCTGGAGGGAAGACAGTTGTGCTGGTTGGGAGTAATTCAGATTCTGACAATCAGAGTCATGATAATTCTGCTGCCACTGGAGGATCTCCCGACATATTTTCCAATGGCGTGGCACAATAACTTAGGAACATACACATGGGAATATTACCAACATTAAAATCATCAGTGGCCAGTGCGGAAGAATACTTGGCGGCTGCCAATCAATCAGTTGCCATAAATATAGGCGATTCCACTAGAGTTCTGATTAAGTCTCAGATCCCCACCAACATCAAAGAAATAGTATGCAATCTTCTTTCCGGTAATGGATTATTGCTGCCCAATCTTCAGATATGTATCATGGTCAATATTGAAAAATTATTGGGCTTGGACAATTTGCAAGCCCAATTACGGGATGCATTGAACAAACTTAAAGAGTCCATGACCAGCTTCATGGACCATTTGAATATCGACAAGGTGCTGGGGCGGATTAATAGTGTTATCTCACAGGCCTCCCAAATTGCCAGTATGGTAAACTTCTGTGCATCCCCGATTCAACCCATTGCCATTCCCAATGTTCTTGAAAATCTCATGCAGAGTTTTCTTGGCAAGGGAGAAGAGCTACTGAATAGAATAGGCAATATGATTCCTGAAACTATCGGCGGGTGTATTTCAACTGGTGGATTCAATACTGGTGTGTTCACTGGAGGTATACTTGGTACAATTTCACAAGTATACCCACAGGTGGTATCAGGTACAGTTCCCGACGTAACAATAGGGTCAATTGTATCCGTGGTTGACACTATTGTAAATGACCTTGATGCCTTAATAGAATCTGAAAATTGTGTTAAAACACACGAGGCCCTGGGCGGAAGTTCATTCTATGAAAGTGATCAGCCTGTAAACATGGGAGTTGGTGTATTTCATAATCCAGATAGTATTGGAATTCAAGGCAATTCCAGATTGGCGTTTTCATTAAAGGGAGCGTTTAGTCAATTGGCAGGGTATGCGATCACTGATCAGGCAGGCAAGACATACCAAAACATATTTGAATTAATTCTAGACGACGACATGATCAGTCTTTTGCGAGATAATGCACAATACCCGCCAGAAATACAGCAACGTTCTCCTGTCTTCAGTTATTGTGGGGATATAATTGGTTATACTACGGAAACCATACAGGGAGAAATTGACAAGAGCAAGGGATGGGTTCAGGGCGAAGAAAACCCTCCAGGTTGGAAAGCAGATGGCTTGGACACATCAGGCGGAAATAATCCATGCTATATCGCGCCAGACAGTGGCACATTGTCAGATATTAGACTGAAGACACATGTCATGGATTCAGTTGAATCAGGTGCAATTATAGATGACATGCAAGTGAAACAATTCCACTTTAATGGAATTGACCCAGTGACATACGGGTTTATTGCACAGGATCTTTATGAATGTTTCCCAGAAGCAGTGACAGTGGGAGACAGCGACTGGAGTACTGACAGTATCAGGGTACCATGGCGGGTTAATATGACATCCATGGTTCCTCTATTGGTCAAGGAAACACAAACACTCAGACACAGGGTGGCTGATCTTGAAGATGAAAGAAGTTCATTGAAATATACACTTGATCAGGTCTTGGTTCGACTAGCGGCGCTGGAAAATAATAAATGAAATAATCCTTGACTGTGTCGTGTTATAATGTTATCAACTGTTAACGAGTAAACAAGGAGATATGAATATGAATATGACACAGTTTGCCAAAAAAGCACAGCGTGAATGGTCCAGGATTGCAAAAGAAGACATTGTAGTACAAATGATCGCAGGAACATGTTATGGCGTCGGTAGTGAGTTGGCATGCCTGCGGCTGTTTCAAGCATATCACAAGTCAGGCGATAAAGTAAAAGCAGGGTTCAGCACAGTTCGCAATGAATGGTTTTTCAGGATGGAACTCAACTAATGTATTGATTTCAATGGATGTTACTGTTATATTTGTATAAACTAACAGAAGGTAATATCCATGCAGTATTTACACATGACACTCATAATGATGCTACTGTCTGCTGGTACAGGCTCCGCGGACGTATTATCAGACCGAGTAAAGTGTTTGGCGCAGAACATTTATTTTGAAGCCAGAGGAGAGAGTACTCTGGGCATGAGAGCCGTTGCATGGGTCACAATGAACAGGGTGGATCATGCCCAATATCCCAATTCAATATGTGGGGTTGTCAAGCAATCAAATAAAGATAGTTCTGGTAACGTCAAACGAAATCAATGTCAATTCAGTTGGTATTGTGATGGATCGCCTGATGACATCAATAACCCAGAGCAATGGAAGATATCTGTAAAACTAGCGCAGCGGGTATTGACTAATTATCGCAATGGCATTGACGCTGATCCCACTCATCAGGCCACTATGTTCCATGGAAAGCACGTTTCGCCATACTGGAAATCCAAATACAAACAGACCACTACAATTGGTCATCACATTTTTTATAGATAGGCAACATTCTCAATGACCGACGACACCAACTATTACTACGTGACACCTCCGGACCTTGTTCTTAATACAGCAGACTATTCAATATTGATTATTGGTTCACCTGACGTGGCGACAACCAGACGATTGATTGACAGGATTGAAAAGAATATCCAAACCAAGGACATTATCTTTTATTTTGATGATACTGATAGGGCAACCAATATACTGCCATGGTACCGAGCACTGACCTCCAACGTTGATCTTATTATGCTTGATGTGGAGAATTCCACCAAAGAAGAAACCATGATTGCCTTTATGGCAGAATCCAACGACCAATTGAATGTGATGTATTATGCGCTGGGGCAGGACAATACATCAACTGATGTATTCAGATCATATGGGTCGCCATTATTGGGAGACTTGGAAGTGATTGGAGAAGTAGTAGCCGATGCCTTGGTACAAATCACAGGCATTGACACAGAGGACGACGAAGAAGACTAAATACCACGGTGAGTGCCATTATAATGGGCTTACACCACTGATTCTTGCTTTAAAAGGAGAACACCATGACAAGAACATTTACAGACGAATTCTTTAAGAAATTTGCCCACAGTAATGTTGGCTTTAACAAAATGCTTCAGGACATTCAACGATCAATTGATACTACTGAATCCAATTATCCACCGTACAACTTGATTGAAGTCAATAATAACAAGTGGATTATTGAAGTGGCCGCGGCGGGCTTTTCAATGTCGGAACTTGATATCACAGTTGAAGATGGTACGCTGATTGTTACCGGAGAAAAATCTGAAAAAGATGATTATGATTATGTACACCGCGGTATTTCTGGGAAAAGATTCTCTAGAAAATTCCAACTTGCTGCGTATGTACAAGTGGAATCTGCAAATTTGAAAAATGGCATCCTGAGAATTCAACTTCTCTTGGAGACACCAGAACAAATGAAGCCACGTAAAATAGCAATTACGGATATTACCCAATAATTTAATAAAATGCCCGCGGCTGGGTTTACTATCTGCCGCGGGTAACACAGTCCAGAGGACTGCTGGGTGAGAGTCCCCAATAAAATAAGTGTCTCGCGTATGTTGAAGATACTATTACCCCAAATTGATTAATGGAAAAAATAGAAAAACTAAGAAAAAAATCCATTGACATTATTAAGCGAATTGATTCACATGATGAACTTGAAATTGTATATTCTACACTCAAGCGAAGTGAAATTATAGGACTGTGTAATACAGTCATAACTCAGAAACTCCATAAAATTAATAATGCCATGGACATCAGACTATCTGATGTACTCACGAATACTGGTATTTCCTTTGATGAAATAGAATCATTCCTACAGACCATAATTACTGATGGCGGGACATGGGATGGTAGAATGTTGTTGAATAAGACAAAATCCACATTCTGTTTATATCCCGACGATACTCCAGCCCATAATACCATGTGTCGAGCAATTGCACGAGAACTCAAAGGTTCTCTGGGATATGGGGCAGATCAAGGCCCAGGTGAAATCATGATGATATTAACTGGGAAATATCTCAACTTGGCAGTCAAGGGAGACATACAACTTAATGGTAAGTCGATTGAAGTCAAGGCAACCACTACCAATCACAAAACTGGTTCTCGATCAGGTGGTAGAATGGTATCCAATAGTGATGGGTATGGTAGTGTCACTGATATCAGACGAGAATTACTAGGGTACCTAACGTCATGTGGTATCACATGTAACACACTGGATCAGTTTGGTTGGCCCGACAGGAGTACCAGAACACAAATGGGAGGATTGAATTTAAATCTGTCTGGATTGAGCAATCTATCCAATATATTCATTGATAACAAGATTACCAGATCACAAGCACAGGAATACTTTGAAATTATGTCCAGGGGGCTATATTCGTATGTTGATGATAAATCCATCCAGAATCTTGTTACTTCCGTGAAACAGAACAGTGGGTTTCACAGTCACACCATGCTCACCAAAATAAACATGATGGCATTTGATTACTATAAACAACAAGCAGGATTTGACAGACTGGTGTTATTCAATGTGGAAACTGGAATCACTTATTTAATGGGACACTCACGTGACCTTAAACATGGAATAATAGAGAATATTGTGAAGTTTGGTTCTGGCGTGGATTGGTTTGACAACAGAGGCAAAGGTAGTTCTCAGATATTAGTATAGAAGGTATGCGTTTATGTGAACCCTGGTATTACCTAAGAGCTGTTGAAATGCTGGCTTAAATGTGTAAATATGTGTAATGCTGCAATGCAGCAATCTAATATTATAACAAGCATATGGAACACAACACAATGAAGAAGATACTGAATCTACTATTCAAATCCCCGATGGAGAATACCGCGTTACGTCAGTGGGCACACATTGAATATAAACATGACGCGTTATGGGCATATCATGAGATTGTTCGTACAGGATCTGCACCCATGATGGGAGTAACCAAATGAAGATCATCAAGACAATTTGGGATTATATACGTCCAAAATCAATTCAAGAACAGCATGAATTTTATCTTTCCAAGTCAACCGATATGGCGGATTTGGAACGTAGAATCCAAGCATTGGATCGCCCTCGTCCTGCATTCACAGGTTGGGCATATCGCTGATGTATATTGTAACACCAAACGACAAAATATCCACTTACACCCGCTTCCAGCGAGTATGTACTGCAATTAATACCTGGTTCTTGAAAGTGGGATACCAGCGCGCGGCAAATGAATTAGCAAGAATGGGCTATTACCGAGAATCCAAGAGTCTAATCAATGAGATCAAGAAACTGGGTTGACAACCATACTAATATTGTTTATTGTGAATTATTGACACAGTAAAGGACATGCTGACATATGATTGTACTCCAAGGCAAGATCCCTCCTCAAGTATATGTTGCATGTTCAGGCGGCCCTGATTCCATGGCTGTCACTGCATTCCTGGCCAAGAAGCATGATGTGACTGTGTGTTATTTCAATCATGGATCTGTACATGGAAACTCAGCCAACACATGGGTCAAGGACGCCAGTGACCAACTTGGTCTAAAATTTATTTCGTCAACAGTAAGTCGAGATAAATTCAAACAAGAAAGCCAAGAGGAATATTGGCGTAACATGAGATACGAATGGTTTCATAGCCTTCAAGGAACAGTCGTAACAGGCCATCATTTGGATGATTGCGTGGAAACTTGGATTTGGAGTTCTCTACATGGACAGGGCAAACTCATCCCATATAGCAACCAAAATGTAATCCGACCATTCAGACTCAATCAAAAGTTGGAATTCACGTCGTGGTGCTCGAGAAATAGTATTAAGTATCTAACCGACCCAAGTAATTCAGATAATAAATACATGCGTAATCTAATTAGAAATCAAATGATGCCACATGTATTAGCAGTCAATCCTGGTATCCATACTGTTATCCGAAAGAAGATAGTTGACCATGGCATATATTCATGAAGTAACTCCTGTATTGATACATGGTGCCAATAGTACCAGTAAATCATTTAACTATATGCGAGAAGTGATGAGTCTCAAGGACCCTCTAATTCTTGAATATTCCAGTGATGTTAAATTTTCAACCAATCTAGAAGAGATGCGAAGAAAATGTAAAACCAAAAAGAATCTATTTTTCATTGGACACAGTTTGGGAGGCATTTACGCGGCACATTTAAGCCAAATGTGCCATACAGTCGGGGCAGTCACAATATCAACCCCATATGGTGGTAGCATACTTGCTGATATAACTAGATTTTTCCACCCATCTAATCCATTGTTACATGACATTGCCACGTGTTCTCCCAATGTGTCCATTATGCAGCAATTCAATTTCCATCCAGAATGGACGCAAGTGGTTACTACTCGAGGACATGCGATTAGCAAGCTGGCCGCAAATGATGGAGTAGTGACTCAATACAGCATGATGGCCCTCGGGGACAAGATGAAGTATCACATGTTACCATATAATCATTTTGAGATCAAAATGGCGCCTGAACTAATCACACTAATTCGAGAAAAGATTGCTTGTGTACAGGTAAAATAGATGCTATACCAAATGTAGAAACAAAACATAGGGAAATTAAAATGGAAATTCAAATGGTAGCATATGTTATTCCGGCAGTGGTATTCTTGATCGCCGCAATTTGGATTGGTATTCGAGTACTTGGCAACAAGACAGTATCATACACATACAAGACTGTCTCAGTAGATGGCGTGGAAATCGAAGAAGTCGTCACGCACACCCTATGATATTAATCATTGACAAGCGATGTAATATCAACTAATATATAGAAATCATTAAGAAAAGTATAATCTTAATAAGAACCAATTAACAAAAACAAATGGAGTTATTATGAAACAGATATCAATTAGGTATTCTGAACTTTTTTTTTCAATGCAGGGCGAAGGCAAATTCGTGGGTGTTCCCAGTGTATTTTTAAGAACCTTTGGGTGCAATTTCCGCTGTAAAAAATTCGGACTACCCAAAGATCTAGAGGTGGGCAAATATAATCCAGAGGTAAAGGAACTACTGGACAATAAAATTCATGAGACAACTGAAAATTTTGTGGACTTGCCCATTATTCATACGGGCTGTGACACTTATGCCAGCATCTATCCTGAATTCAAGAAATTTGCCATGGATCATGATGTGGATCAAGTGGTTGAAAAATTACTGGCAGCTACTCCTGCTGGTAAATGGACAATGGACAATGGACAAGATATTCACCTGATTCTCACTGGCGGGGAACCAATGTTGGGTTGGCAGAAATTCTATATTGAATTGTTCGCGCACCCTGGAATGGCAGATCTTAAAAATGTCACAATTGAAACCAACACCACTCAGAAACTTCGCCCGGAGTTTAAAGAATACTTAGAGACACAGACTGATGTTCAAGTTACATTCAGTTGCTCTCCCAAGCTGTCAG
>Ga0306898_1000664_pt1 | contig 12605 bp, 14 predicted proteins | sample AntRauMFilla1564_FD_190424 | JGI IMG/M metagenome (GOLD analysis project Ga0306898, IMG submission 190424) | Saline lake microbial communities from Rauer Islands, Antarctica - Metagenome Filla 1 #564 (v2) (version 2) | ecosystem: Environmental > Aquatic > Non-marine Saline and Alkaline > Saline ...
GTCTACCCCAAAAACTCTTCTGGTGAAATTTTTGACCTATCCAGCTTTGAAACTTCCAGATTTACAATTGCCCCGACTAGAGGTGCAGACTTAGAAGATCAAATTTTTGGATACGCTACAATTTCTTCAGATCAAACAAACATCCTATGTGCCATTAGGCCAGAGGACTCTTCCCTCCTTACTCCAGGAACAACGTATGTTTACGATATTGAAATTAGCAAAACTTCGGAAGCTTCTTTAACTCCCTACGATCTTGTTTACACTCTTTTGACCGGAAACATTTCAATTACAGAAGACGTTACAAAGCCAGGAAGCAACCCTCCACTTGAAATCCCAGGACCAGCCACCGACCTAAACCTGCTTAGCTCGGGATCTTCAACCCTTAGTGTTTCCTGGACAGCCCCAACAACAGGGGGAACTCCAAGCGCATACAAGTTAGCGGTCTTGCGCTTTACGTCAGACGAGACACTTATAGAGTCTGCAATTAATAGCTCAGAGTTGGCCACCCAGGGTTCCCAAACTTCCTATACCTTTTTTGGTCTTAGAGAAAACGCTACATACAGCGTAGTCGTTCTTCCGTTAAATACGTCAGGTAATGCTTTATTTTCCAACTTACTTACAAACTCTTCAGCATATACCACAGCAGACAACCCGTTCACCCCAGACCCAGACTTCGTTGTTACAAACGGAAGCAACACCTCGTTCTTAATTGATGGAGTATCAAATGACGACATCAACTTGGTTCGGGGAGTGACCTATCTCTTTGAAATCGATTCTTCCGGGCAACCTTTTTGGATTCAGACAAGCCCATCGGAGTATACCCCCAGTGATGTCTACAGTGTTGGCGTTACGAACAACGGATCTGAAGTTGGTTCAATAACCTGGACGGTACCGGCTGAGGCTCCAGACACTCTCTTTTATATTTCTGAAAATCAAGCCTCCATGAAGGGGAGTATCCAAATTATTGATGGTGGTTCTTAATGGTTAACGTTATACTTTCTAGTGACGATATTACTGTTTTGGGCGGCCCCTCTCGTTTAGACGTAGACTTAAACGTTGGAGCTTCAGGAGTACGGGGTTCTATTATATTAAATGGATTTGGAAATCCAAATCTTCTTGTTCCAGTAAGAGACTTTATAACAGTACCTCAAGTTTTTGACATATTCATAGATGCCGATCCAGGATCTCCTGGATACCTTCAAGCTTATCAATACGTAAATCAAGACGGAGCACAAAGCTGGATTCCGATCTTTAAGCTTACACAAGATGTCTATAAATTAAACAGAGTTTTGTCATTTTCCGAGGGCGTAGCAGAAACTTTGGTTAATCTCACAGAGCTTGGTATAGACTCCATCCCCTTTGATTCTTTTAACAATTCCTCTGCATATTTTAATGTTATGTCTTCAATTAGCAATGTCAATGTAGAAACTTTAGACACCGATGTAAATCCAGAAATACTTCCTTCTTCAAGTTCAATACTTGTGGGGGATGCTTACTACAGTAGCGTAGGGCTTGAAGATCCCTCGGATTTTCCTCTAATCCTTCCACTTAAATTTTATGCGGTTGAGTTTAACGGTTCTGCTTGGTCAGAAATAAATAACAAAAAGGTAATTGCATACTTAACAATATCTTTTGCAGATCCAAATAATATATTTGTTAATTTTGGAGGGGATTCTTAATGCCTACAAACATTGGGGCAGACGGTGGGGCCTTTAACACCTTAATCCCACAAATTGATGAAAACGCAGATGTTCAGACAGCCCTTAGAACCTATCATTATGGCGAAGGAAATTCTGGTCTTGGAGACTTAAACCCTAACTCCATGGCGGGATTCCTTCAAGCCTTAACCTCTGAAAAAATAGACAAAACTCCATCAATAATTCCACTTAACGCAAACTTAAACAACTATACAGTTTCTGGATTTTATTCACAAAACACGAATGCCAAAGCTCAATCGGGATCGAACTATCCTGAAATTCCAGCAGGCTCTAGTCTTAGGTACGCTGGTCTTTTGCGGGTAGTTAATGACGGAGCAAATACTTATCAAGAATATCAAGTTTCAGGAATACCGACAAACCCCGTATACTGGAGATCATTTTTTGGAAACTTAGGGTGGACACCCTGGCAAACTTTTGCTTTTGAAACGCATACTCATTCTCAATACCTAACTAGGGTCGAGGCAGACAACACATATCTTCCAGCCATCAAGTACTTGCCAGTAAGGCAGCCAAGCATCCTAAGCAATAGCTACACCCTTGTTTTTGCAGATGAATCATCTTTGCTTTTGATAGATAATGGCTCTTTGCCAAACACAGTAACTATTCCAACAAACGCTTCTGTACCATTTGTCAACGGTACGCAGATTACAGTAATGCAAAGTAATACTGGACAAACTACAATTGCTGGAGCTTCGGGAGTTACTGTTAGGTTTACCCCCAGCAATCGCCTAAGAGCAATTTGGTCAGCGAGCTCACTGATTAAAATTGGAACAAACGAGTGGGTTTTGGTGGGAGATCTTTCTTAATGAGAAAGCCTAGCCCATTTTCCGCACTGTCTTCAATCAGAAAGTTTTTTGCAGACAATTTTGAAAGAGGTAATACCTCAAACGACTTAGGAATTACTTCTACAGGAAGTCGATGGGACCAATGGCGGGGTATTTTTAAGGTACAAGCATCAAAAGCAATTTCTGACTCTTCACCATCCTCTTACCCTATGGCAACCGTAAACATGCCATTTCAGGATGTTGAAATATCTCTTAAAGATATTGACAGTGGTGCAGGGGCAGCTCTTTGGGTAACAGATTCTGGAGACTGGTGGGGAATTGGTTTACAGCAGGAAGAGGTCGATTGCAACTGCGAACAGGGCACAGAGTGCAATAGGTGGAACGCTAGAAATTGTGCTCAGTGGAATGGCCAACAATGCTTTAGGTGGGGGTGCAGAACTTGGACCGGAAGCAACAGCACTGGGCAATGCACCAGATGGAGCGGAGGAAACTGCAGGCAGTTTGTTCAAAGTGGCGGAGGAAACTGCCGAGCTGTTAGCGGCTTTGTTACTTCCATATGCATAGCTTGGAATGCTTTACGGTTTTCTTGCGTACAGTGGAATACTCGAATTTGTCAAGCTACAAGTTGGAACGCAAACACCTGCACATCATTTGTTTGCCAGGCGGCAAACGCAGGTAATTGTCGATCTTTTAATAGTCAAACTTGCAATAGATGGTTTGAGTTTACAACAAATTGTGAAACCTGTTACCCTCAATATATAAGAATTTTTAGATCTGTGAATTCAACTGTTTCTACAGTTTTTTCTGCCGTCATCACAAGAACCTTTCAGGTAATCTCTTCTACCTATGGCTCTCTAACACTTTTTATTCAGCCAGACAGGGAGGCACCAAGGGCAAGGTCGATGAAAGTTAAGACAACCTCGGACTCTGTTTCTGCCGATGTTTTTTCAGACTCAGCCCACAATCAACAAATAATTGTAGATGAAACAATTACCTACGGTCCCACGGGGGTAGAAATTCCTACGACTTATGGTATTATGGTTAATCCATCTTCTTATAATCAAAACAACTACATCGGTGAAATAAACATAGATAAAAATTAGTTAACTCGAAGGGTATGATGAAAATAATTAAATTTTTTGCACCAGAAGGATATCGAGATCTAGGTATTCCAACCCCGGCAAAAAAACACATTCCAGAATGGTATCGCAAAGCAGAAAGCTTTTGGAAAGACTCCAGCAATGAATCTGCAGCAGGTCTAAAGAAGTGCATGCCCTACATGGACACGATGGTGTCGGGATACTTCCTAACATTTCCAGTAAACGTTTACGTTAATGAAAAAAATAACGAACTGGGCCACGTTTTTCAAAACAACAGTAAAGATTTGCAGCTTAGGTGGGGAGGCCCACCAGAGTATGCAAACTTAATAATGGAAAGGCCGTCGGAGCTGGGGCACACCATGCCTAGGCCAGCGGGACATTATCCCAATCACCTAGTTTTTTCGGGCAGCTGGTCAATGAAAACCCCCAGGGGCTGGAGCATCTTAATGACCCCACCCTTTAATAGGTATGAGTTGCCTTTTACTTCTTCCTCTGGTATTATTGATTCGGACAAGTTTACGTCTCCTGGAAATATTCCCTTTTTTATTAGAAAAGGTTTTTCTGGGGTAATCCCAGCGGGTACTCCCATAGTACAGCTAACGCCAATAAAAAGAGAGTCTTGGCTAATGGCGGATAACGATAAATCTTTGAGTGACTCAAGAATTATTGAAAGCAGCTTAATCTCTAAGCCAGGAAGTGAATATAAACATTTTGCTTGGAAAAGAAAGAAGTTTGATTAATGTCAAAAAACAGACAAGCGGTAGACTATAGAGAGCTAAAAACCTCGGAGCTAATCCGACAGTTCTTAATGTCTAAAATTAAAACTCCAAACCAAAAACAAAATGTCTTAAGACAAAGAACTCAAGAGCTCCCCCAGCCACCAGAGGGGGCTAACATAAACAGCATTGCCATTGTTTTAGACGGAAGGGTGGAAGAGGTAATCCGTTGTGAAAACAGACTCGCAGCCCTTCTGCTTTCAGAGCCTACGTTTATTGAGTTTGATCCAGAAATTGTAGCGGTCAGGGTTGGATATACAGAGTATGTCGATGGACAGTTACACAACGCAGAGGAGTCCAATGAGTAAAAAAATTACCTTTTACTCAAGCTTGCCAGACTTCGACATTCCAAGGCCACAAGTTTCTTCTAAATTTATTCCACCATGGTTTAGAAAAATGGAGGGTGCCACGGACGGGATAATGACAGTAAAAAAGTGTGTTCCCTTTTTAGATGCCCTCACCGGCGGGTATATGATTCCTCTGTCAGCAGAAGTATTTTGGGACAGCGAAAAGAAAGAGTTTGAATCAAATGCAGTTATAGAAACAGTTAGCCGTCACTACCCCTCTCAGTCAGAGGACATTAAGATTCCGGAAGAATATGATACTCAGCCCCATAAGTGGTTAAGCAACTGGCATATAAAAACTCCAAAAGGCTATAGCTGTTTAATTACCTCACCCCTAAACAGACTTGATCTTCCCTTTTACTGTTTCTCTGGGATTGTAGATACCGACAAACATCCTATGATTATAAATCTTCCATTTGTTTTAAGGAAAGATTTTCACGGAAAGATTGAGTCTGGCACTCCTCTTGTTCAGGTTATTCCTTTTAAGAGAGAGGCCTGGTCCTCAAGCCTTATCGAAGAAAGTCCTGGCCACTTTTACAAAGATCAGTATAAGACCGAGGAGCCACCATTTGGTTTTTATAAAAGAAATTTCTGGAGCAGGAAGAGTTTTTCATGAGCGATGAAGGAAAAAGGCAGGTAAGACCCTGGGACCTGTTTAATAAAAACATGGGCAGAACTCCCTCATCTGTACAACAAGAAAGAATGTCAATCTGTAAAAGTTGTCCCTTTTATCGTAAAAGTATTGATCAATGCAAGAAGTGTGGATGTATTATGAATCAAAAAACAAAGCTAGCAGACGCATCTTGCCCGGTAGGAAAATGGGATGCCCATCACACGGAGGAAAACGCCACCCCGTACGACAAGGACCTTGACGATGACTGACTCTTCTCAAAAGACAATTTTCGTGTCAATGGCGGCAATGGATGACGAAGAGCTTTATCACACGATACGGAATGCGTTTGAGAATGCAAAGAATCCAGAGAATATTTTTTTTGGCATTCACCTTACCTGCAAAAGCTCTAAAACAAAAAAAGATTTGCAAAAGGTTTCAAAGAAATATCAAAGAGTTCAATACTCTGTAGATCATCAAAAGAAGAATGAAATTAAAACTTTGGGAGTTGGCAGGGGCAGATCAAAAGCTCATGCATTTTATAATAATCAAGACTATTTGCTACAAATAGACTGCCACAGCTATCTGGATAAATTCTGGGACTCTAGGCTAATAGAGATCTTTGAAGAAGCTGTAAAAGAAGTGGGAGATGACCTGCTTGTCGTAACAGCAATTCCAAGAGCTTATGGGTACGAAAAAGATGGTTCAATTAAAAAACAAGGATCAAAGACCAGGTGCTCATACTTTAAGACAGAGTCCTTTTTTTCAAAAGTAGTTCCTCAATGGGGAGAGTTCGACAGCTCAGACACCTTTGAGGAGAGGTTCTTGCCATCCGTAAAGGTAAACTCTGCTTGTGTTTTTGGAAACAAGAAGTTTGCCAACAATCCCGGGATAAACCCAGAAGCAATCTTTTACGATGAAGAAATAACTCAAACATACAATCTTTTTGGCCGAGGCCTAGCACTTGTTTTTCCAAACTTTGAAGACTTTCCTGTTAGTCATTTGGATGGAGAGTATATGACAAAGGGTCACGAAAGGCCTTTTTTCTTAGACTATCTAGACAGAGATTCCACGGAGGCGATTCACGACAAGCTTGTTTTTAATTATTTAAAATTTGCCAATGACCCTAAGAACCAAGAAGCTATAAATCTTTACAGAAAATACTCCAAGGTAGATGCAAAAAAGGGGTACTTCTTACAACAACAGTTTTTTATTCCTAAGTCTTACAGGGTTCAGCCATGAAGATAGCCGTATACACAATTGCCCTAAACGAAGAGCGCTTCGTAAAAGATTGGTATGAGTCTGCTAAGGACGCAGACTATCTCCTAATTGCTGATACTGGAAGCTCTGACGATACCGTCAAAAAAGCCAAAGAGCTTGGGATTAATGTTATTGACATTTCAGTAAAGCCTTGGAGATTTGATGTAGCTAGAAACTCTGCACTTTCCTCAATCCCCTCGGACATCGACATGTGTATTGCTTTAGACATGGATGAAGTTTTGGTGGGCAACTGGAGGAAAGAACTAGAAAAGGCTCATGAGTATCGGGTAACACGACCAAGATATAAATACACCTGGTCTTGGTCTGACTTAGAAAAGACAGTTCCGGGATTACAGTATGGAGGAGACAAGATTCATTCTAGATCTGGATATCGCTGGAAGCACCCAGTCCACGAAGTTTTGGTTTCAGACAGGATCGATGAAGTTCAAGATTGGTACGACTTTGAAATACACCACCACCCAGATAACACAAAGTCTCGTGGACAATACTTGCCACTGCTAGAGTTGTCGGTAAAAGAAGATCCCTGGGACGATCGTAATGCCTACTATTATGGAAGAGAACTATTCTTTAATCAAAAATACGTTGAGTCTTTCAAAGAGCTCAGGAGATACCTTTCCCTTCCCACTGCTGTGTGGAAGCCCGAAAGGTCTTCTGCAATGAGATACATGGCTAAATGCCTGGGGGGTAACGATAGAGAAAACTGGCTTCGTAAAGCAGCAGAAGAAACCCCTAGCAGGAGAGAGCCCCTGGTAGACCTAGCCCTTTATTACTTTGATAATAATCAGTGGAAAGATTGCCTAAATCACGCCAAGAAGGCGACTAAGATTGCGGAGAAGCCGCTAGAGTATTTGTGTGAAGATTTTGCTTGGGGGTCAATCCCAAATGACCTAGTTGCAGTATCCTCCTATCACCTTGGAGATTTAAAGCAGGCAATCCTGTTTGGCAAAAAAGCGGTAAAGGTTGACCCTAAGAATGAAAGACTTCAAGCTAACTTAAAACTATATCAAGATGCTATAATTAAGGAATGACTCTTACATTTATAGCAGACCTAGATTCTAGGACTTGGGATCAGTTCGGAGAAGTAAACTCCGAAGAGTTTGAGGTGGATATTTGTATTTACACCCCCTTTGAAACAAAAATAAAAAATCTTAATCAAAACTTTCAGGTTGAGCTAATCGGAGCTACCGACCCAGAAGTTGAAAGGCCAGAAAACGTTGATTTCTTTACTAGGGACAACTTAGATCGGCCAGATTTTTCTGCAAGAATTTTTACGTCATACAAGATAAGTGGTTTGTATCATAATCGTGAATATGAAATGACTGTATCTTTTAGCAACCTAAGGAAAGAGTTTTCAAAATCGTTTATCTTTAAAGCTAACTAATTAGTGATATAATTAGTTGATTATATTTTTAAGGGAGATTTTTGTCTGTGTCTACTAAACTTACCAGAATGCAACAGCGTCGGGGGACCGAAGCTCAGTGGGTTGACGCCAACCCCGTTCTTGCATCTGGAGAGGTGGCTGTAAACCTAACCAATGGATTTGTTAAAGTTGGAGATGGGTTCAGTACCTGGGAAGAATTGCCATATCAGTTTGGACCAACGGGTCCACGTGGAGTAGATGGGGAACGTGGACAGTCTGGTGTTGAATGGCTAGGAACCTGGCAAGCCGGAGCTACATACGCTCCACCAGTTGCTGTAGAGTATAACAACTCTGCATGGCTTTCTCTTCAAGAAAGTACCGGAGAATTTCCCGTAGAAGGGGCATTTTGGACAGAGTTAGTAACAGAGGTCGGACCAACAGGGCCAACAGGGGCTATAGGAGCAACAGGGCTACAGGGTAAATTTTTCGTTTCAGATACGGCACCAGCTAACCCAGCCCAGGGCGATGCCTGGTTTAATAGCCTAACAGCTAAGCAGTACATTAGATATGACAACTTTTGGATTGAAACCTCCGCAAACCTTGTTGGACCAACTGGTCCCAGAGGTGTTACCGGTCCAGGTGGCCCAACTGGACCTACAGGGCCACAGGGTAACACGGGAGAAAGACTTCTTGTTCTCGGGGTATTTGAGGAGACTTCTGAGCTCCCCCTCGAAAACAACAACCCCGGAGACGCCTATATCGTAGGAGATAACCTTTGGGTATATTCTATTGTCTTAAATTCTCAAGGAGAATTCCCATGGGTCGATGCCGGAGAGTCTCGTGGTGCGGGCGTAGCCTTTGGAGGTCTTACCGGTCAGATTCTGGTAAAGGCATCGGAAGATAATTTTGACACAGAGTGGATAGATAACCTTGAGCTTATCTCCGACCTCTCAGACGTAGATACTGAGAACCCCTTAAACGGTGAAGCCCTAATCTGGAATGATTTGCTAGGTAAGTGGGTAAACCTAAATACTGGTACCGGAAACTTCACCACATCAGCCGAACCACCAGAAGATGCAGCGAATGGAGATATCTGGTTCAGGACGCTTGATGGATTGGCTTATCTTTATTATGAAGATACAGACTCTGGACAGTGGGTTCAGCTTGGAGGTCCAAAGGGTCCAGTCGGTCCCCCAGGGGGTCCCACGGGTCCCACCGGGCCAACAGGCGCAGCATCTACCCTAATTGGTCCAACTGGACCAACCGGTCCCGAAGGTGGCCCCACGGGGCCGACAGGGCCAACGGGAACAACAGGCCCAGCGTTTGGAGAAGGCCTCAGCGATCTAACAGATGTAACCCTTGCCTCTCCGCAAAACGATCAGGTCCTAACCTACAGTGGCGCAATCAATACTTGGTATAACGCAGCTGTCCCCAGAAATATAGGAGAGCTTGAAGACATTGTCGTCTCTACACCTGGCAGCGGACAATCGTTACTTTTTAATGGAACCGACTGGGTAAATGATAATCCCTCCATTAATGATTCCTCAGATGTTGAACTGTCTTCTCCGATAGCTGGAAACTCTTTAGTATATTCTGGTACCCAGTGGTCCAACTCAACTTTGCAGTACAGCCTTAACAGTTTAACCAACGTGAATACTGCCGGACAGTCGTCTGGTAGAGTCTTGAGTTATAACGGAACGAATTGGGTACCGTCGACGGGAGGACGGGTCTTACAGATTCAGTCGTCAACAAAGACTGATACATTTTCTACCGGAGCATATGTCATAGGCTTAGGGGCCGAGCTAGCGGATGTAGTCGGGGTATCTGTCAACATAACCCCAGAATCTGCATCTAGCAAAGTTCTAGTTACAGTTTCTGGAATAATGTCTACTAGCGATAGTACCCAGTATGTCTTCTTGCAGCTTCTTCGTAATATTGTTACAATTGCAAAGTCTTCCGACGCCGCTCTTGTAGACTCTACCTTTGTTACAAAGATGACATCGGCCTCCGACATTATGCCATTTACTGTTTCTTTTCTGGATTCCCCCAGCTCCACCGCAACTGTTACTTACAAACTTCAGGCCGCCAATGAAGAGCCCGGTCGTGTGCTCAGGTTTAACCGTGGATCCGAATCAGATGATTATCGGGGGGTAACAACAATTACAGCCACGGAAGTGAGGGCATAATGGACATTGCTTTAATTTTAAGCAAGATTAGGCCAGGAGCAAACTGGTCTATGAACAACGATGAATTTGAAAATCTAGAGTGGAAAGACAAAAGCCAAAAACCAACCTATCAAGAAGTCGTTGATGCCTGGGCAGAGGTAGAGCTTGAGTCTAGCAACCTTAAGGTTGAAAACATGAGACGCCAGGCTTATCAAAAAGAATCAGACCCCCTATTCTTTGAGTATCAAAGAGAGCTTATTGAAAAAAGTGTGTGGTTAGACAAAGTTCAAGAAATTAAAGATAGATACCCGTACACAGCTTTCTCTCAGACATAAAGGTTAACAAACTTTTAAATAGTTTGATATAATAGAGATAGCCGAAAGGAACTATTATATGGCCTTGAATTTTCCAGTATCACCAGCAGAAGGTGATCGGTATGAAAATTTTATTTGGGATGCTACCGTTGGCGTCTGGCAATTCTTTGCCCCTCTAACTCTTAATGAGATCGAGGACGTAACAACACCAGCTCCCAATGATGGTGATCTGCTATACTATAACGGTACACAATGGATCAATGCTTCACCAGAAGAGGCAGAGCTAAGTGACAAAAATCTAAGCGTTTTGTTTTGGATGTACGCATAATGAGAGGTAAGAAATAGATGGCTGGTTTAGTCCCTAAGCTTTTGTTTATTGGTAATACACAGGCTGGATCTATTTACAATACCCCCACCGATGAGGGAAGTTACTCTATCGTAAAGTCTATTAATGTGTGCAACACTTCTAGTGCTAGTCAGTCTTTCTCCATCAACCTTGTTCAAGGCGGTGGGAGTGTGGGTACGAATAACGCAATTCTTGGAAACATTGTTATGAGTGGCGGCAATGTTTTTTCTTACGAAACATCTATTGTTTTACCAGCAGGAAGTAGCCTTCACATTAGCCAACCGGGCACAGATTTAACATTTACAATTAGTGGGGTAGAGAATGTCATTTAATTTTTTAAATAATGGTCAAAGCGGAGATGCTACAAAGTTTACACCAATCGATACTTTTATCGATCCCGTTTCAAAAATCAGGGTATCAAACCCCTCAAACCTTATTGACACTGACTTCGAGTATGGACTTCAGCCAACTAAGTGGGAAACTGTTGAAGTTATCAATAACACCCCCGCATTCTTCTCCAAAGGTGGAGACACCTCAATCCCAGACATCATAACCATTACTACAAATGCTGGAACTAAAGAAATTACTGTAAACACAGCCTTTCCTCATGGATTAGCGGTTGGTATTCCAATTCGAGTATCCGGAACCAAATCTGTTTCAGCTGACGGATCTTATATCATCAACGCAACACCATCTATAACTAGCTTTACATATCTTTCCAGGTTAGACGAACTTGAGACTATTTCAATCTACGACCTGTACACATCTGTCATTACTGGTGAATTTTTTCAGGGATCTCAAATTAGTATCGATGAAGCCGAAGGTATTACGACAGACGGTTCTGGACCAACATCAACCTTAACAATTAAGACAGCAAACAATCACGGTTTTGGTCAAAATACCCCCTTCTACTTTCTTAACCTTAACTCTACAATCACTCAAGAGTTTGAATCACAAAACACTACGTCGGTCTCCTTCGATCCTACAAATTCAGGGGAAGCTCAAACCTTTGACGGATCAAACACTTTGCTTCAAACACCAATTGACCTAAGCAATAGTGCAACAACGTCTATTTATCAAAACAACATTTCTGCAACTGACCCTTTAAGTTCTTCTCTAACCCTTTCCCTAAATGCAAGTGACTCTGCTAACTGGGATAACCTTGTTACAGGAGACCCTTTGTATTATGATGTATCAGCCGGTTCTGGATACTTTCAGGCAAATCCACGGGGTATTGTATTTATTAAAAACGTTGATGGAATTAACACAGGAAGTAATATCGCCACATTCCAGGTAAGCTCTTTGCCAGATGCAGCTGCCTTGCCGATTCTTGCAAACACTACTGGATTTTTTCAAATTGCAGACCAGGCCAAAACTTTTGCGGGTAACAACCTTAGCCAAGAAACACAGATTGGACTAACAGTCGAAGTCGGACAAGACTTTGTATTTGATGGCGGAAACCAAGGCTTTGACGGTGCCCCCGAAGATCCACCAAACAATACCTCAACAGTAATCGGATACACCGGAACGAGTATGACTGTATTTACTTCAGAGGGAAGCCTTGACTACTATGTTGGAGCAATGCTCAGATATTCTTCTACAGGAACAGTAGCTACCGGTCTAGCCAATAACGCAACGTACTTTGTTACGGCATTTGCCACAGGGGCCGGATCCGGACAGTTTACAATGAGCGTTGCAGCACTTCCTGGAGGAACTCCCCTCAATATTTCTGGGGGAAGCGGAACTCAAACATTTTCTAAAATAGGAGTATCTATCGATAAAGATATTCTTCATATTAGAAACTCT
>Ga0306898_1000674_pt1 | contig 12507 bp, 7 predicted proteins | sample AntRauMFilla1564_FD_190424 | JGI IMG/M metagenome (GOLD analysis project Ga0306898, IMG submission 190424) | Saline lake microbial communities from Rauer Islands, Antarctica - Metagenome Filla 1 #564 (v2) (version 2) | ecosystem: Environmental > Aquatic > Non-marine Saline and Alkaline > Saline ...
AAGAACGCCCGCGCACAGCGCAGCCCGCGCACCATCTGCCCACTCGCCACTGAGGGCTGCGGCACCGCTCAGCATCACCGCCAGCACGGCATACGCCGGCATGACAATCGCGTTGGGTAGCCGATGAGTGTCGCGATCGATGAGCGCCAACGCCACCGAGATGGCGCCGAAATAACACAGAGCCGCAGTCACCAGGATGGCCGCTGCCCCCACCCCCACCGACGGCGCATCGATGACCTCGGGCAAGCGCCACAGCGCGACGGCGGCAAAGATGACGGCGGCCGCCACTTCGAGGGTGGGGCGGCGTCGCGGACCGTTCACGGCATGCACTCGGGGTATCGCCGCGCGCACCGTCTGCCGGTCGCGCACCCGCGCGAGGGACGAGCCCACGGCTACGCCCGCGATGGCGCACACAAGAATCACCAGAGGAACACCCGCCACAAGCGCTGGTGAGACGAAGGCGGAGGACGATACTGAAGCGAGAACCACGGCGAGCACTCGACCTCCTCTGGCACGCAGACCGCCATGCTGATGCACAATTCTCACTGAGAGTAATGTGCCGCGCAGCGACGCAGGCAGGTTTTCCACCGTGCCCCCAGCCGTGTGCCCGGCCGTGCCCTCAACGACGAAAGACCCGCACCAGAAACGGTGCGGGTCTTTCGTGGCTCACGCCAATGGCGTGCTTAGTTGTACGTTCCCGGCGTGAAGTCGTCACTCGAGAAAGTGTCGAAGTCAACGAATGACAGGTCGGCTTCTGTGAGCGCCGAATCGTCAGCGAAGATGCGGTTGGGGTACCGCTCGGCCTTCGCCTCTTCAGTGGCCTCGACCGTGACATTGCGGTAAGCAGGCAGACCGGTTCCGGCCGGGATCAGCTTTCCGATGATCACGTTCTCTTTCAGGCCGAGCAACGGGTCGCTCTTGCCCTCCATGGCCGCCTGCGTCAACACGCGGGTGGTTTCTTGGAACGACGCAGCTGACAGCCACGACTCGGTCGCCAGCGAAGCCTTGGTGATTCCCATGACCTCTTGACGCGCCGACGCAGTCTTCTTGCCTTCGGCGAGAGCCGCGCGGTTCAGCTGGTTGTACTTCGAACGGTCAACGAGCTCACCCGGCAACAGGTTGGTCTCGCCGTGGTCGACGACGGTGACCTTGCGCAGCATCTGGCGAACGATGACCTCGAGGTGCTTGTCGTGAATCGGCACGCCCTGTGAACGGTAGACACCCTGCACGCCTTCGACGAGGTGCTGCTGCACGGCGCGCACGCCCTTGACGCGCAACACCTCTTTCGGGTCGACGGTTCCGACGAAGATCTGGTGACCCAGTTCAACGTGCTGACCGTCTTCGACGAGCAGAGTGGAACGACGCGAAACGACGTATGCCACCTCTTCGTCACCGTTATCCGGTGTGAGCACGATCTTCAGCTGAGCGCCGTTGTCGTCGATCGAGATGCGACCGGCGCTTTCGGCGATCGGGCTCGCACCCTTCGGGGTGCGCGCTTCGAACAGCTCGGTTACGCGGGGCAGACCCTGCGTGATGTCAGCCGCCGACGCCGAACCGCCGGTGTGGAACGTGCGCATGGTGAGCTGGGTTCCGGGCTCGCCGATCGACTGAGCCGCGATGATGCCGACGGCCTCACCGAGGTCGACGCGGGTTCCGGTCGCCAGCGAGCGGCCGTAGCAGGTGGCGCACACGCCGACTGCCGACTCACAGGTGAGCACAGAGCGCACCTTGATTTGGGCCACACCCGCGGCCACCAACTCGTCGATCAACACGTCACCAACATCGGCGCCGGCTTGGGCAACGACGGTGCCCGACGCGCTAACGGCGTCAGCGGCGAGCGTGCGAGCGAAGACCAGGTTCTCGACATTCTCATCGCGAACCCAGACGCCATCGACCTCGTGGGCGATCGTGAAGTCGAGGCCCTTACCGGTGCCGCAGTCTTCTTCGCGAATGATCACGTCTTGCGCCACGTCAACAAGTCGACGCGTCAGGTAGCCCGAGTCGGCCGTACGCAGCGCCGTGTCAGCAAGGCCCTTACGCGCACCGTGGGTGGCGATGAAGTACTCGGCGACCGACAGGCCCTCGCGGTACGAGTTGATGATCGGACGAGCGATGATCTCACCACGGGGGTTTGACACCAGACCTCGCATACCGGCAATGTTGCCGACCTGCAGCCAGTTGCCTCGTGCACCCGAAGTCACCATGCGGTTGATGGTGTTGTCGACGGGGAAGTTGGCACGCATCTCGTCGTTGACGGCCTTCGTGCCCTCCGTCCACAGCTCTACCAATTCGCGGCGACGCTCGTCGTTGGTCGTGAGGCCCTTGTCGAACTGACCCTGGATCTTCGCGGCCCGCTTCTCGTACTCGGCGACGATCTCTGCCTTTTTCGGCGGAGTCAACACGTCGCTCAAGGCCACGGTGACGCCTGAGCGAGTGGCCCAGTAGAAACCGACGTCTTTGACCTTGTCGAGCGTCGCGGCGACAATCACCTTCGGGTAGCGCTCGGCCAAGTCGTTCACGATCTGTGAGATCGCGCCTTTGTCAGCGACAGCATCCACGTACGGGTAATCGGCGGGCAGCTGCTCATTGAACAGTGCGCGGCCCAGTGTGGTTGACCGCAACTCGCGACCGTCGGCGAACTTCTCGCCGTACAGACGGATGCGCGCCGGAGCGTTCAAGTGCAATGAACCCTGATCCATGGCCATGATCGCCTCGGCGACCGAGGTGAACGCGCGGCCTTCGCCGGTTGCTCCCTCGCGCACCGTGGTGAGGTGGTGAAGACCGATGATCATGTCTTGAGTCGGAACAGTGACCGGTCGGCCGTCAGACGGCTTCAAGATGTTGTTCGACGCGAGCATGAGAATGCGAGCCTCAGCCTGAGCTTCGACCGACAGCGGAAGGTGAACGGCCATCTGGTCGCCGTCGAAGTCGGCGTTGAACGCCGCACACACGAGCGGGTGCAGCTGAATTGCTTTACCCTCGACCAATTGCGGCTCGAAAGCCTGAATGCCAAGACGGTGCAGGGTGGGCGCGCGGTTCAGCAGAACCGGGCGCTCGCGGATGATCTCTTCGAGAACATCCCACACCTGCGGACGCGAACGCTCAACCATGCGCTTAGCGCTCTTGATGTTCTGAGCGTGGCCCAGATCGATGAGGCGCTTGATCACGAAGGGCTTGAACAGCTCAAGTGCCATGATCTTCGGCAGACCGCACTGGTGCAGCTTGAGCTGCGGGCCGACCACGATGACCGAACGGCCCGAGTAGTCGACGCGCTTGCCGAGCAGGTTCTGACGGAACCGGCCCTGCTTGCCCTTGAGCATGTCGCTGAGCGACTTGAGCGCGCGGTTGCCGGTACCGGTGACGGGGCGCCCACGGCGTCCGTTGTCAAACAGTGCGTCAACAGCCTCTTGCAGCATGCGCTTTTCGTTGTTGACGATGATCTCGGGAGCCCCGAGGTCAAGCAGGCGGCGAAGACGGTTGTTGCGGTTGATGACGCGACGGTAGAGGTCGTTGAGGTCAGAGGTCGCAAAGCGGCCACCGTCGAGCTGCACCATGGGGCGAAGCTCCGGCGGAATGACGGGAACGACATCGAGAACCATTGCGGCCGGTGAGTTGCCCGTCTGCAGGAACGAGTTGACAACCTTCAGGCGCTTGATGGCGCGAATCTTCTTCTGACCCTTGCCCGTGGCGATCTGTTCGTGCAGCACCTCGCTCTCGGTGGCGAGGTCAAAAGCCAAGAGGCGCTTCTTGATGGCCTCGGCACCCATGTGGGCGTCGAAGTACAGGCCGAAGCGGTCTTGCAACTCTTGAAAGACCGAGTCTTCGGGCTTCAGGTCGCCGACTTTGAGGGTGCGGAAGTCTTCCCACACGCGCTCGAGCTGGGCGATCTGCTCGTCGAATGACTTGCGAATCTGGCCCATCTCTTTTTCGCCAGCGTCTTTGACCTTGCGCTTCTGGTCAGCCTTGGCGCCCTCGGCCTCGAGCTCAGCGAGCTCGGTTTCGAGCCGCTGCATACGCGTGGCGATGCCACTATCGCGCTGGCCTTCGAGCGTCTTGATTTCAAGGCGCAGCTCATTCTCAAGCCCCGGAAGGTCGGCGTGCCGGCCATCCTCATCAATGGAAATGACCATGTACGCGGCGAAGTAGATGACCTTCTCGAGGTCTTTCGGCGCCATGTCGAGCAGGTAGCCCAGGCGGCTGGGCACACCCTTGAAGTACCAGATGTGCGTAACCGGAGCGGCGAGTTCGATGTGGCCCATGCGCTCGCGGCGCACCGACGACTTCGTGACCTCAACGCCGCAACGCTCGCAGACGATGCCCTTGAAGCGCACTCGCTTGTACTTGCCACACGAGCACTCCCAGTCGCGGGAGGGCCCAAAGATCTGCTCGCCAAACAAGCCGTCTTTCTCCGGCTTCAGCGTGCGGTAGTTGATGGTCTCAGGCTTCTTGACTTCACCGTGTGACCAGCGGCGAATGTCGTCGGCAGTCGCCAAGCCAATGCGAAGCTCATCGAAAGTCTTTACGTCGAGCACGTTATCTCTTCTCTTGCAGTCGTCAGCGTCGTTCGAGGATGCGAATTATCCGGGCCCGGTTTAGATCTCGTCGATCGACGAAGATTCAAAGCGGGTGGAAATGTTGATGCCCAACTCTTCAGCAGCACGGAAGACTTCGTCGTCCGTGTCTTTCAGGCTGAGCACAGTGCCATCGGCCGAGAGCACCTCGACGTTCAAGCAGAGCGACTGCATCTCTTTGATGAGCACCTTGAAGCTCTCAGGAATACCCGGCTCTTGGATGTTCTCGCCCTTGACGATGGCTTCGTAAACCTTCACGCGGCCGAGAATGTCGTCAGACTTGATCGTGAGCAACTCTTGCAGCGCGTATGCGGCACCGTAAGCCTCGAGTGCCCACACCTCCATCTCACCGAATCGCTGACCACCGAACTGCGCCTTACCACCCAGCGGCTGCTGCGTGATCATCGAGTACGGGCCCGTCGAGCGGGCGTGAATCTTGTCATCGACGAGGTGGTGCAGTTTCAAGATGTACATGTAGCCGACTGACACCGGGTCAGGGAACGGCTCACCGGAGCGGCCGTCGAAAAGACGAGCTTTACCGGAGGAATCGATCAGGCGTACGCCGTCACGGTTCGGCAGGGTTGAGTCGAGAAGCCCGGCGATTTCGATCTCGCTGGCGCCATCGAACACGGGGGTAGCAACCTTCGTGCCCGGAGCCACTGAGCGTGCGTTCTCGGGCAGGTTCGCGGCCCACTCGGGAATGCCGTCAACGTTCCAGCCGCGCGAGGCAGCCCAGCCCAAGTGAATCTCCAGCACCTGGCCGAAGTTCATACGACCGGGAACGCCGAGCGGGTTGAGCACGATGTCGACGGGCGTGCCATCTTCGAGGAACGGCATGTCTTCGACCGGCAAGATCTTAGAGATGACGCCCTTGTTACCGTGGCGACCGGCGAGCTTGTCGCCCTCCGAGATTTTGCGCTTCTGCGCGATGTAGACGACCACACGCTGGTTGACACCAGAACCGAGCTCGTCGTCACCGTCTAGAGCATCGAAGACCTTGACGCCGATGATCGTGCCCTGCTCGCCGTGGGGAACCTTCAGTGAGGTGTCGCGCACTTCGCGCGACTTCTCGTTGAAGATCGCGCGCAGCAGACGCTCTTCAGCGCTGAGCTCGGTCTCGCCCTTGGGCGTGACCTTGCCGACGAGGATGTCGCCCGGGCGAACCTCGGCACCGATGCGGATAATGCCGCGCTCGTCGAGGTCAGCCATGAGCTCAGGGCTCACGTTCGGCAGATCGCGAGTGATCTCTTCTTTTCCGAGCTTCGTGTCGCGAGCATCCACTTCATATTCTTCGATGTGGATCGACGAGAGCGTGTCATCTTTCACCAGGTTCTGGCTCAGGATGATGGCGTCTTCGAAGTTGTGACCCTCCCACGACATGAATGCCACGAGCAGGTTCTTGCCGAGGGCCAACTCGCCGTTCTCGGTGGCCGGGCCATCAGCGATAACCTCGCCGATCTCGATGCGATCACCCGCATTGACGACAACACGGTGGTTGTAGTTCGTGCCCTGGTTCGAGCGGTCGAACTTGCGCAACACGTAATCTTGCGTTCCGCCGGCATCAAGCTGCACGGTGACCGAGTCAGCCGAGACAGAAGAAACCACACCGGGGGCTGTCGCCGTGATGACGTCACCAGCATCGACAGCCGCGTAGCTCTCCATACCGGTACCGACCAGCGGCGAGTCCGAACGGAGCAACGGAACAGCCTGACGCTGCATGTTGGCGCCCATCAGCGCGCGGTTAGCGTCATCGTGCTCGAGGAACGGAATCAGCGAGGTGGCGACCGACACCATTTGGCGCGGCGAGACATCCATGTAGTCGACCTGCCCCGAAGGAACCAGTTCGACCTCGCCACCCTTACGACGAACCAGCACCCGCTCTTCAGCGATGGTGCCATCTTTCGCCAGAGGCACACCAGCCTGAGCGACGACGTGGTCGTCTTCTTCGCTGGCGGTCAGGTAGTCGATTGTGCCCGTGACCTTGCTCTTGATGACGCGGCGGTACGGGGTCTCGATGAAACCGAATGAGTTGATGCGGGCAAACGATGCCAGCGAACCGATGAGCCCAATGTTGGGGCCCTCAGGCGTCTCGATGGGGCACATGCGGCCGTAGTGGCTGGGGTGCACATCGCGCACCTCAACGCCGGCACGCTCGCGTGACAAACCACCCGGGCCAAGAGCCGACAGGCGGCGCTTGTGGGTCAGACCGGCTAGTGGATTGTTTTGATCCATGAACTGGCTGAGCTGAGACGTACCGAAGAACTCCTTGATGGCCGCCACAACGGGACGAACATTAATCAGGGTCTGCGGTGTGATCGCTTCGATGTCTTGCGTGGTCATGCGCTCACGCACGACACGCTCCATACGACTCAGACCGGTGCGCACCTGGTTCTGAATGAGCTCACCCACTGCGCGAATACGACGGTTGCCGAAGTGGTCGATGTCGTCGACGTCGAGGCGTAACTCAACGGGCTTGCCATCGCGCTGGCCAGGAAGAGTCGTGCGACCCTCGTGCAGCGACACCATGTAGCGAATCGTTGCGACAATGTCATCGACGGTCAGTACCGAGTCAGACAGTGCCGCGTCAACACCCAGCTTGCGGTTGATCTTGTAACGACCCACCTTGGCCAAGTCGTAGCGCTTGGAATTGAAGTAGAAGTTGTCGAGCAGTGCGCGAGCAGCTTCGGCGGCGACCTGCTCGCCCGGGCGCAGCTTGCGGTAGATGTCTTTCAACGCCTCTTCTTTGGTGAGGATCGCGTCTTTTTCGAGAGTCTGCTCAATCGAGTCGAAGCCTGCGAACTTCTCGCGAATCTCTTCAGTGGTCAGGCCGAGGGCCTTCAGGAACACCGTGACTGACTGCTTGCGCTTGCGGTCGATGCGCACGCCGACCTGGTCGCGCTTGTCGACCTCGAACTCCAACCACGCACCGCGGCTGGGGATGATGCGGGCCGAGTACACGTCTTTGTCGCTGATCTTGTCGAGCTGACGCTCGAAGTACACGCCCGGTGAACGAACGAGCTGCGAGACGACAACACGCTCGGTGCCGTTGATGATGAAGGTGCCCTTGACCGTCATGAGCGGAAAGTCGCCCATGAAGACGGTCTGGGTTTTAATTTCACCCGTCATGTGGTTCATGAACTCGGCCTCGACGTACAGCGGGGCAGCGTAGGTCTTGCCGCGCTCTTTGCACTCGTCAATCGAGTACTTTTGCTCTTCGAGATACGGGTTGGTGAACGAAAGCTGCATCGTCTCACCGAGATCTTCAATGGGGCTGATCTCCTCGAAGATCTCTTCCAGGCCACTGCGCGAAGGCACATCGCTGCGGCCGGCGGCCTGAGCCTCAGCCAGGCGGGCCTTCCACGAATCGCCTCCGACGAGCCAGTCGAAGTTCTCCGTCTGCAAAGCGAGCAGATCGGGAACGATCAGCGTGTCGCTGACCTTGGCGAAAGAGAGCCGCGATGCGGTGCGGCCGTTCTTGAGGGACTGGTTCTTCGCGGTACGCGCAGCAGCCAAGGATCTAACCTCCGTGGGCAGTGAAGCCCGAATACTGTCAAACATCGACAGGTGAGTGCGGTCGAATGGACGCGCCAAGCCCGTGGGAATTCTCGACAACCGGAATTCACCCCGCCGCTATACTCGGGGTTCGATCGCCGCCCGCAATATGGCGGCTGATCAGACAAGGGAGCGCAAACCTCAATACTAGGCGCGCTCGCACCGCCGTGTCTAGTCCGGTTCTTGACCAAACGCGTTTGCTGCGGTATGGCAGCCCACCCACACGCCCGGATGTGACACTCTGGCGAGCGTGAACGACATCGTCGAACTGAGTCTTTCAGGCGGAGCGCGCGCCGTTATCGAGCCTGATCGCTGGTCACCCGGCAGTTTCACCCTGATCGTCGATGGCACCCCTCAGTCACACGTCGACCTTGATGACCCCGCGCGACTCTTCTTCGAATACGTACAGCGCATCGGGCACGTCATCGACCAGTGGGGCATCGCGGGCCAACCGATGACAGCACTGCACCTCGGCGGTGGCGGCCTGACCCTGGCGCGCTACATTCACGCCACGCGACCGGGCTCACGCCAGCAGGTGATTGAGCTTGATGAAGCACTGATCAGCTTCGTGCGCGAGCACCTGCCACTGGCCCGGCAGTCAGGAATCAGAGTGCGATACGGGGATGCCCGCGCGATGCTGGCGCGGCTGCCCGCCGCCCTGCACGGTGCAGTCGACATCATCGTCGTTGACGTCTTCAGTGGAGCGCGCATTCCGGCCCACGTCACCAGCGTGGAGTTCTACCGAGAGGCAGCAGGATTTCTTGCGCCCGGCGGCATCATCGCGGTGAATGTGGCCGATGGCCCCGGTTTGGCGTTCGCGCGGGGGCAAGCTGCGACGATGCGTCACGCCGGCATCGACGTGCTCGCACTCGCCGAGACCAGTGTGCTCAGGGGGCGCCGGTTCGGCAACGTCGTACTCGTCGGCTCGGCAACGCCACTGCCGCAGGAGTGGCAACCACGCCTGCTCACCCGAGGCCCGCACCCCGCCGCCGCACTCGGCAACCGTGAACTCACCAACTGGATTGCCGGAGCATCCGTCGTCACCGACCAGAGTGCCGTTCCCTCACCAGCGCCCTCGGCAAGCGTCTTCACCCGCGGCGCGTAGGTCAGCGCCTAAGCAGGACCGTTGGGCGGTTCGGTAAGCCGCGTGTCGGTGGTGCCACCTACTATCGGGGCTGTGAGCGATCTAGAACGCGTACGGCACTGGGCAAACGCCCTGCTCGCCCTGCACCTGGATGCCTCGTGGAGTTTTGACTTCGACCGGGCTACCCGCCGCGCGGGTCAGTGCGACTTCGGCCGCAAGCGCATCACGGTGTCACGCCACCTTGCTGAACGCTTCGACGACGACGCAATTCACCAGACACTGCTGCACGAGGTAGCCCACGCGCTGGCCGGGCCCGGCATCGGCCACGGGGCCGTCTGGCGGCGAATAGCCCGCGAGCTCGGCTACGTGGGTGGCCGCACACACGACGGGCCCATTGCCGACGACCGGGCGCGCTGGCGAGGTGCGTGCCCTGGAGGTCACGAATTCGTGCGATTTCGACGCCCCCAGCGTGACCTGTCGTGCGGCCGATGCTCACGAGGGTTCAGCCGTGCCGCGCTCATCACGTGGCACGAGCTGAAGCCAGCTATTCGCTGACCGAAACCTCTTTCCAGAATGCGACGTAGTTGCCGAAATCTTTACCGACCCGTGCGACGCCGCTCGCGTGCGGGGTGGGATAACTAAATGCGCGGTCCTGCATCGCTTGGCCGTCGACAGTCACCGTGAAGTACTGTGCCGCACCCTTCCACGGGCAGGTGTAAGCCGTGGGGCTTTTCGACAGAAACCCGTCGACAATGCTGGCGGGCGGAAAATACCAGTTGCCCTCAATTTTGATCAGGTCTGCTTCGGGAGCTTCGGCAATAACTGTGCCGTTGACGTGAGCCTTCATAGGTTCTCCTTTATGTCAGCGCGCGCGTGTGAACACGTGCGTTTCAGTGCGTGCAAATGTGGGCAGATTGTCGCCGCCTCCTCACACTGGCATCTCTCCCCGGCGCACCACCATCAGATCGGAAGATTCCCAGCGCCCGCGGGCTGCACGCATTGCCTCAGGCCCCCGCTCTGCAACAAACGCTTGACCGCCCACCGATGCGGTGATGAGGTGCCCCACAGCACCCCGCAACCCCTGAAAAGCCGCCGCCGCGACCGCGGCCTCAGGGCTCGTAGCGTCAATGCCGACTGCGCCGAGTGCGTCAACGACAGCCCCCGCCAGAAGGTGATCTTCGATCGGGATGCCCTGCGGCGCATTGCCAGGCGATCCCGCAGCAATCACAGCCACCATCGTGCGCTCACCGCGGGCGGCCTGCACCGCCAACAACTGCTGGGCGATCGCACCAGACGCCCCGAAGCGCGCGTCAATGATCTGCAGGTGCGCAGGTAGGGCATCCAGCGGCACCGGCATCGTCGCAAGAGCATCGCACCAGATAAGTAGGTGGGCCGACTCGCCGATGCGGTGGGCGCCGTCACACCCCACATCGAAACGCACCTGATAGCGGTGCTGAGATTCGGCGGTGAAGTCATTGATCGGCGCGGTCACAGGTCGATGCTAGCGAGGTGGCCCACACTGAGACCATGCGCGTACGACTGAACCTACTGCTCGACTGCCCGGCTGATGCGGCCTGGGAGGCCGTGCACTCCCCCGCCGTCTTTCGCGCGGTGTCGGGCCCATTCACGACGGCAGATTCGCTCGAGCCCGGCGGTTTTCCGCAGCGCTGGGCAGGCGGCAAGCACCGCGTGCGTCTACGCCTGCTCGGAGTACTACCCATGGGTTCGCAACTCATCAGCCTGCGCGATGAGACGCTGGCCGACGGCACTCGCATCGTGCACGACGAGGGCGGGCCGCTGACCGGCGCCATGCGCGTTGTCACGACGTGGCACCACCGCATGGCGATTCGTGCCGCATCTGCAGGATTGGGCGCCGCAGGGTCGGATGGCTCAGGGTCGGGTGCCGCAGGGTCGGGTGCCGCGCCGCCAGAGCGCACGCAATTTCGCGACACCCTCGAGGTCGGCGCCGGCATCTTGACGCCCCTCGCCTGGCTGGGTTTTTGGGTGTTCTGGCAGTTGCGGGCGCGCCAACTACGCCGACTCGCACCCGATTGGGCGAAGCAGTTCGGCGACGCGGGCGCACCAACCCGGGCAGGCGGCGCGGCATGAGCGCGCCATCCGTTACCCCCATCTCCGACGGCGCCATGAGCGGGTTGGCGATTGCCGACTGGCGACGCCGCATAGCCGCGCTGTACGCCGAAGTGCGCACGGCCACCGACCTACCCGCGGCGCATGACCATTGGCGCCGCACGCGCGACGACCTCTTCGCCCATCACCCTGCGTCACCACTGCTGCCAGCCGACCGCGACGCGTTCACGGGACTCCGCGTGAAACCGTACGATCCCGCGTGGCGATTCGAATGCGTGATTCAGGATGCCGCGGCGCAGCGACTCGACATCGGCACCGAGACCGATTCCGACGGAGTTGTGTCATTTAATCGCGTCGGGCTTGTCGACGTTGCCGGTGTCGGCTCACTCGACGTATGGCGGCTCGCGTCATACGGAGGCGGAATCTTCGTTCCCGTGCGCGACGCGCTCTCACGTGTGGCGGGTGGCACCTACGGCGGGGGTCGCTACTTGCTCGACACGGTCAAAGGCGCCGACCTCGGCGAGGGTCGCGCGCCGCGGTCACTCGTGCTCGACTTCAACTTCAGCTACAACCCCTCGTGCGCCTACGATCCGGCGTGGGCGTGCCCACTCGCACCCCCCGGCAACGTTGTCGACGTCGAGATTGCGGTCGGCGAGCGTTACGGTGACGGTCGGCTCGTGCTCTAGCTGAGCGCCACGTTGTTGCTCGGGGTGACGCTGTTACTGGGCGGCCAGGGCGGCACCTGCTACGATTAGGTCATAGGTGAAGCCGGTCTCGGCTTTCCTGCGTCGTAGAACGCTTCCTCATCCCGCCCACTGCGCACCGACTCGCGCATCCCAGCGGTTCGATACTTTCTCACGGCGAACGATGTCGGCCACTGCCGCCGTCGCCACAGTTCTTCCCCAGCCCAACTCTGCGTTGCGCGCTGTCGTCACAAACCGTCGCTCGCTCACCGTGCAGTCGACAGTGTGTGACGACAGCGCGAGCGCGAAGGTGCGTGGGTGAAGAAAAGCTCTTCGAAAGGCACCACCCATGACCACCGAAAACATCACTTTTAGCGCGCTGGGCGTGCCGTACCCCCTCGTCGAGGTGCTCTCCACGCAGGGCAAGACCGAAGCGTTTCCGATTCAAGTCGACACGCTTCCTGACACCCTCGCCGGGCGCGATGTGCTGGGCCGCGGCAAGACCGGCTCGGGTAAAACACTGGCCTTC
>Ga0306898_1000675_pt1 | contig 12501 bp, 28 predicted proteins | sample AntRauMFilla1564_FD_190424 | JGI IMG/M metagenome (GOLD analysis project Ga0306898, IMG submission 190424) | Saline lake microbial communities from Rauer Islands, Antarctica - Metagenome Filla 1 #564 (v2) (version 2) | ecosystem: Environmental > Aquatic > Non-marine Saline and Alkaline > Saline ...
TACTTTACTCATAACTTCATTAACTCCCTATCTTTCTTAAATAATACTAAATGCAGATGAAACGTTGATTGAATACTCCGAGAAGACATCATGTTCTCAATGATTTGATGATAGCTTGCTTCAAGATCTCGATAGATTGTCGTGTACAGTTCGTGATTCTCCATGACAGTCATTTGTGATCGTCTAGCAAAATCACGCTTCGGGACCAACATATGACAAGTTTTGTAGGCTACGTCATACGGAAATCTATTTTCTATAATTCTCCAATAGCGATAGCTACAAATAGTCTTTTCTTCACTGATCGGATTCAGATCGTTTCTAGACTTAGCGTCTTGATAGTCTTGTTCTGATTCTCCTGTTCTAAGCGAGATCGGTAGTTTTGGCATTTTAATCATCGATGTACACTCGTTTAGTTAGAACGTCATACGATCCGACTTTCTTATAGTCTTTCGTTGCTGATCCAACAAACACTTTCTTAATCGGTGATAAATAATACTTCAACAATGTGATTAACGTCACTTTTTTATATTGATTTTTAACAACTCCGAGATGTGGAAATAGAACACCGATTAGATATTTAGTCGTTGGTAGTTCTTGATGATAGGTTATTTCATGCTGTGGTAGAAAGCCCTGCAGGTGCATAGTCATGATCGCATGTTTCTTTGACTTATAGCGTGAGACGTACAGAACTAGATCGTCAGGCTTCTTAATTTCTTTCATAAATATGATGTGTATTTTTTTCATAGTATTCTCACTTTTACTTTATACGATCTAGAACTTGATTTTACATAAATCTTCATGATCGATTCTTTCTAATTTCAATTACAAGTTCAGGTCTAATGCTATATTTGCCGGTATGGAAAAGCTTGTTTGCATACCAACATTTTTTGTACTCAGCACCACCTTCTAGTTTGATATCATACCAGTCGTTTTTAATCGGACCGATAAATTTTGCATATTCTTTTCCTACCATTTCAAAGAACCAATAATTACAACTATTGCGAAAATCATAAACGAGAAAGACAATGCAAGTAAAATTACAAATATATCAACGAAGAACCACAAGAAGAATAAACAAAACAATACTGCTATGAAGATCCAGATAAACATTTCTAATAATTTCAGATACTTCACGAGACTACTCCAATTAACATAGACTTATCTACATGATACCTTGCTTCTGTTGAGTCAATGACGTATTGGTGAGTGACGTCCAGTTCTTTAGACTGTTCACCTTCTGCAACACGCTTGAAATAGATCTTTGATTCTAGACCAGATATTACACCAGTCTTTTCTACTTTTTTGTTTATTGCTTTACGTCCGTACATGACATCTTCGTATCGATAGAATCGAACTTCTTGTCCTAGATCGTATTTTGATTTTATGATCATGCGTTGGTCTCCTTTCAGCGTATGATATCTAAACTATACAGCTTACGTTATGCACTTTCAAGTGACTTTTTTAATTTCTGCAAATTGCTCGTGCTAATGTACGAACCTAAAGTGTTTCGATGTGGTTGTGCAATAAATTTTCTCTTTTTCGTGATAGTTGGTTTGAAACTAAAATCAATATTCGGAGTCTTTGAAGTCTTCTTTTCATAGAAAGTTTTATGGTGCCAACAAGTAGCGTAGATTTCAGGTAGTTTAGAAAGATCTATAAGATTTCTAAGTTGCATATAGCCTGCAGATTTCGCACTACATTCTTTAACGAAACAGTTTTCTATACCTGTGGTGTCATCAGTTCCCATTTTTCTCCCTGCCCTATTTGATTAGCGTATCTTTTCCGAATAATATCGCAATACACCGGATCAATCTCCATTGTGTATGAAATACGTCCGAGCAACTCACAAGCAAGCATAGTAGTGCCGCAACCACCGAAAAGATCTAGAACTGATTCGTTTTTATTGCTGAAGCTTTCAATAATAAAAGTCGGTAAATGAATCGGAAATGTAGCGTTGTGCAGTTTAGAAAATTCGTTTGATCGTTGTGGTGGTCCTGCATATACATTCAGAACATCACCACGAAAATCACGAGTTCCAATAGTTCGTTTAGATCCGTCTTTTGACATAACGAATATGAATTCAAATACTGAGTTCATCACACGTCTAGCCATTGCAGGAGAAGTAAAGCCCTTGTACCAAATAATCACATCATTGATGAAGTCTCGATTGTCGTACATGTAACCGAACAGATCTAGCTTATTGTTTGCAAGCATTTGAATGTTCCAGAAATTATACTTACAATGCTTGATCGATTGTTCAGTCGATTTCTGAAGCAGTTCAAGATAGTCTTTAACATTATCGTCAGAATGTTTATATTTCGAGCCCTTAGCTTTCTTGTTCTTGTTGTTCTCAAGATCGTGACCGGCATTATATGGTGGTGATTGAAATGATATGTCGATCTTTCTTGCACCGACAAGCTTTTCAACGTCTTCATCTTTCGTTGCGTCTCCGCACATCAGAAAGTGATCTCCGAGACGATATAGAACACCAAGCTTAGAATCAACGTTATCAGGATCTTCTTCAGCAATATCTTCATCTTTCGGTTTCGGTGGTGGACTAACTTCAGCAAGTAAAGTTTCAAGCAAAACAGGTTCGCCCATATCAACATGATAGAGTTGCGTATCGATCTCGTGAACGGTTGCCATTTCGAACAGCTTGTCTTCGTCATAATAACCTGCACGATCATTGTCGCTTAATGCGATCTCAAGCATTTCTTTTTCAGTCTTGACGTCCACTATCGAAACAGTAACTTTAGTTGCACCGAGATCTCTGAGTGCGATCAGACGCATGTTACCACCGATAACAACTCCGTCAGTCGTGACAATCAACGGCTTATACATCTTGTGCTTGATGATCTGCTGTTTCAACTTTGTGAATTCAGCGTTGTTTATTTTTCTAGGATTGTCTTTCCAGTTAGAAAGATCAGCAATATTCCATACTTCAATTTGAGGTTGTTGGTCTACTTCAGCACTCATAAATAAACTATACCATACTGAAGTTACGCACATGGTTATGCACATTGTGGACAAAAATTATTGTGCTTGTGCATTGGCAAAAATGATTAGTTCGGCTATAGTAGATAGCAAGTTGTTTATCTGAATCTCGACAGAAACAGTTAGCAACTAGAGGGATTATTATTTTGATTTTCTCTTGATTTTTAGTAAAGAAAAAACGCTGATTTCATGAACCAACGTTTTTAGTTTAACTGACTCTCGACTGCTTGTAATTATACAGCAGTTAGTCAAAAGGTGCAAAAAAATATGAGTAACGTAACATCGGTGAAGCAACATCTTATGAATAAGGATCATAATCATATGGAAAATAACAAAGTTATTTATCATAAGAATAAGAACAATCATATGAATCATAAGAAGAATATTAAGTCAGTTGATTCAGTAGATTCACAAGTCGATAGATTAGTTGAGAAATTCAAGAACTATAATTTTGTTCCATTATTCAGAAAAGTTTCATGGTATTTATCTGAATCACAAATTCAAGCAATGATTGATTCGTCAGAGAACAAGCGAAACCCTTTAGCGTATTTTGCAACTTCTGCAAAACAAGCACTCAATAAATTAAAAAAAGCCAGTGATTAGCCGAGACCAACGATTGATCCGACCGAGTGGCTTGAATGGATCACGCTGAACTAATCACTGACGCTTATATTCTACCACTAGAAGAACTTCAAAAAAGATAAATCAAGTCCTTGCAATTCCAACGGAAGCCGTATATTATGTAAGTACAATTAAATAAATCGTTAGGAGACCAACGACATGAACGCAACTAAAGAACTTACAACAGCAGAACTAATTAACCAACTGTCTGGAGAAGATCGAAATAAATTTCTTTCAATACTACAAGTTCAACCTAAGCTTTACATCGAACGAAATGGATCTGAATATACATTTACAGTCGGAGTTGCTTTAACAGCAACTTACGAAGAAAGAAAAGACAACTGGAAAAGCTTCACAATCAAGAACAGCGATGTTTATTCAGAAGAATTTATATCAGCTATGAACAAAACTCTACCAGACATGAATTGGTAGATTCGAAAGACCTCAGCAAGTCTGAAACTGCTTTAATAAACTAAACGGAGACCAACACAATGAACTTGCTAAACAAAATCAAACTAGAAATCAAAAGAAGAAGATTCATCAAACGTAAACTTGCAGAACTAGAAGACAAAACTTTTCTAGATCGAGTTCACAATCACAACTACCAATTCGAAGCTTCAACTTTTCCGAACTCAATCATATTGAACGAACGTAGAGAAAATATAAATCGATGAAAGTCTGGGACGTTCGACCACCTAAACACTGGAAATGGAACGACCAAGATTTTCACATTAACAAAGTATTCAGCAGATTAATCGATCGAGCTGAAGTCAAAGAGTTCGAAGACTATTCAGTTTATCAACTGCTAGTGTTCGACAAGAAAAAACCAACTAAATCAAAGATAATAACGGAGATTATAATAAAATGAGCGATATAAAAGACTCTGAAACATATGGTGATTTTTCTCACTCAGGCTGTTCAGATGGCGAATGTGAAGAATGTTGATGATAACTATAGACGATGATTCATTCAACGATAGATTCATGGAAGGTTTCGTCAGTGAATATGCTAAATCAGTAGCAAAAGAAGCTTCAGAATTGGAACTAAAACTTGTTAGAAATCTTTTTAGAAAACACGGACTTGATATTTCAACAATAGAGACAAGAAAAGACTTGCTCGAACAGGGCTATCTACTCATAAGCGAAGCAACCGACTTCAATATGAAGAAATATATTCTTGTGAAAGTCGTTGATTCAATTCGATTTTCAATAACACCAAGAATTGATTCAATGGAAATGAAAGACGAGTCATGAGCAAACTTGAACAAGCAAATAAAGATCTTATTCTTGATTCAATTGTCGGAAAAATGTTCTGGCATGGTGAAACATATGCTGATCAAGAAAATGTCGAGAATATGGAGAAAGCTTTCGAACTTGCTCCTGCATTGATTGACGGAATCTATGACAACGCAACACTTGCACCGAACGCTGTTGCAACGTATTCAGGAAAGACATTAAGTGATCGTGCTAAAGCTATGCTGAAAACAATTAAAGAAACCTGTGAAGAAGTAGAATAAACGGCTTGCGTTGCACTAACGGAAGCTGTACTATAGTAATACAACTCAACGCTGAAAGGAGACCAACGCATGAGTAATGAATCTGACGTTTCGTTCAACAACGAAGCACCAAAACAACAAACTAATAGACCTGCAGTTGCTAAACCGATTGCTAAAAAAGAACCTAAACCAAAGCAAGCTAAGTCGATTCTGACTGCTTCAGACAAACGAGAGATCACAAAAGCTGTGAAGACTCAAGAAACAGGAGTTATGAATCCTGTTGAGTACGAACAGATCAAGGTTGTCGCTAGGGACCTGATCAAGTCTGAAGCTGTTCCGGCAAGTTTCGAGAATGAGAATCAGGTATTCATGGCATTGTTGAACGGCCGTTCTATGGGTATGGAGTTCGTTGAAGCACTAAACAGCTTCTACATCGTGAATGGAAAACTAACGATCTACGGAGCCGCACGATTGCGACAACTACGCAAGATCAAATATAAAGTCGAGTATAAAGAATCAAACTGGTTGACTGATGAAGCTGAATGTACAGCTATCGTAACCAATATAGACGATCCGTCTGAGTCGTATGAAGAAACAGTGACGTTCGCTGAAGCACAAGCTTCTGAATACACTGAATCTAAATATGGTTTGAAAGCAGGGTGGTATAAAGGAATCAATCGAAAAAAGAAACTACGCTATCTAGCAGTTGATGTGATCATTGATTCGTATATACCTGAAGCAAAAGGTGGTGTCGTGGGATCGACCGAGATCGTTCAAGACGCACCTGTTTACGCTGAACGTGTCGATCAACCAAGTCATGCAGACAATATCAACGAAGCACTAAAGAAGAAGAAAGCTCAAGAAGCTGAAGTCGTCGAGTCTGATGACTTTGAATCAAGTGCTGTTGAAGATACGGAGAACAACGATGACGATAACTAAAAAGCTAGTCGGAGTTTCTGACTATCAAGTATTGAGCAACGATCTGTTTTGGACGTTTCTTCATCGAGTGAAACAAGACTACCACCGAATTAAATGGAGTGGTTACAATGATTCATTTTGGTGGAATCAAGTCGCTGTTAGCGATCAGTTCAAACGCAGAAAGTGTCCTGAGTGCGATATGATCTTTGAACTTAATTCCGATACTGAAGAAGTATTTGAGATAATAGAGACATAATGCAAGCGTATAAATACGATCAGAATGACGGCAAGACTCACACGAGGTATACCGAGCTAATGCAATGTTCTGAATCAGGTATTGAACGAGTGCTAGATCAAAGGTTCGGTAGACGTAAGAAAGGTTTCAGCAACAACTCAACTGAGTTCGGAAAGACTAGACACGATCAATTCGAAGTCGAATCAAAGAAGTCTAGCAAACTTCCTGAAGTGTTTGTAAAAAACATTCCAGAGTTGGAACTTATGAATCCGACTATCGATTACGCTGAACATTCATTCGCTACTGAGTTATTTCCGAACGTTGTGATTCACTTCACAATCGATTCAGTAGCTTCTGCAAGCAATATAATATTCGACTATAAGACTGCTATAAACGATGACACTCAATATTTTCAATCGAAGCAACTGACATTTTATGCAATGCTTCTTGAACCTCATGGGATCAACATCAAAACAGGAATGTATTTAGTCGAGTTTTGGAATAAAGACTATGATGAGATTTTAGGCTATAGCCGAGTACCGAAGAAGATCGGACTTGTGCAAAAAGCTGAAGTCATGTCATGGGCCCGAAAGCGTGTCGAACGTCTTCAGGTGGGTATTAAATACTATAAAGAAGAATTAGGGTTGCAAGAAATTTAACTAAAAAGGGGTATGAAATATGTATTTCAGAGGGTATAGAAAAGACAATGTATCAGGAACAATGACAGAAGAAGCAAGAATGTTGACGATAGCCGCACATAGATTAAAAGCTACAGCGTGGAATATCACACCGTTCAAGAAATATGCTGAGTATCAGCGATCGCTACACAATAAGAAAGTTCGTGAACTGACTGAGTTCAGAAAGATGTTTCTAAAATAACTTGATGTTATAACGGAAGCCGAGTATAATACTAACTACAAATTAAATTCGTTAGGAGACCAACGACATGTCAAAAGAAACTAAATCAACTATTGAAGTCGATCAACAGATCGTCACTGATGTAGAAGCAATCGAAACAACAACAGATAAGTTCAAGATCAAGAACGAAGATCAGTATGATGACGCTGTTCGAAATCTAGGAACGATTAAAGCGTATAAGAAATCAGTTGACGCTAAGATCGATGACTTCATGGAACCGATCAAGAAGCAAACTAAGAATGTCAAAGACACATTCAAACCATTCGCTGATCGTGCTGAGAAAGCAACGTCAAAGATCAAAGAAGAAGTTGTTTCATATCGTGATCGTCTACGTTCTAAGAACGAGAAGAAGATCGCTGATATCGAAGCTAAGATTGAATCAGGAGAAATGAAGTCGAGTGTCGGAGTTCGTAAGATCTCGAAGCTTGAACTACCTGAATCTAGCACTAAGGTAGACGGAACAACTCTGATCATTTCTAAGATCAAAAAAATAGACGTGATCGATGAGACTAAAATACCTGCTAAATATAAGTTCACAATGATCGATTCAAAGAAGCTGAAAGAAGACGCTGTGAAGATTCACGCACTTCAGAAAGAAGGAATCGAAGTCGAGCAAATTGAAGGTGTCGTTGTGACAGAAAGTGAACAGGTATCAGTTCGATGATAGCAAAACAAGAATCGATGTTTCAGATACCTAAAGAGTATTACGATCTATTTCAAATGATAAGCACATATAAAGTTGACATAAATAAACATTCGATACCGACTTACTTAATGGACGCAATCGAAGAATCAGTTAATGAATACAATGATCAGTTCGAAAACAATGATGTGAATAAGATTAAAATAAATCGCAGGGTTCAAAAACATGACAGTCGTGCTTATGAGTTGATGTCGCTTCATTCAAAAGGTGAAGTCACCTATTACGGAGAAAATATTAAAGTTCCAACTGGTTACAAGCTAGTTGAAGACATAAAGGAAGAAACGAATGACGAGACATAAATCAGGACGTTTTGAAACAGGTTCGGAAGAAGCTAGACAAAACGGTTCAAAGGGTGGAAAGATTGGTGGTGCTTCAAGTCCCACCAACTTCAAGAACAATAAAGATCTAGCTAGACAAGCAGGACTGAAATCTGCTGAAGCTAGAAAGAAGAAACGTTTAGAAGCTGAACAGATCGAAAAGCAAATGATCGATCAGCAGAAAAACGAACGCACTCTATAAAATCAATTAAGCGAGGGTAAAAACTACTATGAGCAAACTAAAACACGTTAGAAAAACTAAGATTCGTTTGAATCTACCATGTGAACTGACACAAAAAGAAGTCGCTGAACGATCTAAAGAATTAGCTGACGCTGTGAAAGGTGTCAGACGTGCTGAAGATAACAAGAAAGTTGTCAATGAACAACTAAACTCTGATATTAACCGAGAAAAATCAAGACGTGATTCACTAGCAAACGTTGTTTCAAACGAAGCTGAGTATCGTGAAGTGACTGTAGAACGTAAGTATGACTACAATGCTGAGACTGTTGTTGATACTCGAACCGATACCGGAGAGGTTATTGATACTCGTGTCATGGCCGATGATGAAAAGCAGACTACTTTCATCGAAGAAGAAATGGAATACGAAGACGATTCAGAAAAAGAAATAGAATCAATCACTGGTGAGAGTGATCAAGACGATGAAAACGATACAGCTAAATAAATCATGGGCTTTCTCGACAAATTCAAATTATGGTACGAAGAAGTTCCTGCTAAGAAAGCGAAAGCTAGAACTTCACGTCATCGCCTACGTTCTAAGAAGAATCTTCTGGACCATAATCGCAAGTCTAGATCTAGCAATAGTCGTGCTAATCTACCTACTAACAACAAATCAGATAAAATTTTAGGAGAAACTAAGAATGTCAGAAGACGTAAAAAAAGCAGAAGAACAAAAAACAATCGTTGAGCAAGAACGCAAGAAAGCATTGACGTTTTGGTTGTTCGGGATCACTGATCTAGATCCTTCAATTAAAGAGATCACAAGTTCAAAAGCGTTGAAACGAACGCTGATCAAGTATTTCGTTGCTGATGTCAAAGAGATTCAGCATAGAGTTAAGTTTGAAAAACTGACTGAAGAACAACAACTAATTGCTGACGCTAAGGAACAAACAGCTGAAGCTGAAACGAGGGAGTTAGAAAATGCAGTTCAACAAGAATCAAGCGATGAATCTGATACAAGTGAGAAGTCCGAGGTGGAACAAAAATAAGCAACGTTGTGTTGGTATAGCAACCTTTAGAATCGGACATCTGAATAAAATACGAATCGAATACGTCAGAAAGAAAGACGGACTTCGATCGTTTCCTCATGACTACTTCATGACTGGTGAAAATATACGAAAATTTCCAAAGGAACGAATTCCATATTCCACTGTTGAAGTTCACATGGTCCCTATGGAAGAATTGGAGATTATTCCAAATGACTGAACAAGAGAAGAACGACAATAATGAATTGCACATGAAGTTTAGAGTTGAGAAGAAATTAATTCTAAAATTCAATATATTTCTAGAGTTATTTTGTAAAGACAACTACGAACACTTAATCGACACTGATGAAAATGCAGGCGAATTTATGAGACGTGCGATTTCTGAAGCTATTGATGACGCTAGAAAATCTGAGAATATAGCTTGTCAGAATGTAGTTCGTTCGAAATGGGGTACAAATGATCAGTTGTGGTCTATGCAAGAAAGAATCAATAACATATGAGTGAAAAAGATATAGTCAAAAACATTGCGATCTATCTTCAGACTGCATTTCCTGACGCAATCTATCGATTCGATATAGCCGCTGATTTAGTTCTGACAATGGGACAAGCACGAAGAAACAAGACTTTGCACCCGAAACGTGGCTACCCTGATCTGTTCATTGCTGAATCGAAGCGTGGACGATCAGGACTGTATATTGAACTGAAGATTGCCGGTACTAAGCTACTTCGGTCGAAAGACGCTAAAAAGATTCTGAAAGGTGATAACAAAAAAAGGTTTGCCGGTAGTTGGTACGATCTGCACATTGAAGAACAAGCAGAAACATTGAAGCGACTGCATAACAAAAACTACTATGCTACTTTCGCTTGTGGGTATGATCAAGCAGTCGAGATCATTGACTGGTATTTAGGAAAGAGTTCTAGAATTCCTGATCGACCTGAGACACTAGAAGCTAAAGTAATTCGTAGCAATGTTAAAGTGAAAGACGAGGAATTATTCTAATGATTGAATACATCTGTGGCTTCTACGCTGTCAACAAAAAGCACTGCAATATCAACAATCATTGTATTGTTTGCAAGAAAGTAGTATCAAATGGCTAGATCAACAACAAATAAAGAACGTTCACGAATCGGAACACTGAAGAAGAAAGTCCGAATGATGGAGAAAAACGGACTTACTACCGACTGGCAACATGCAGAACACAAAGCGTTGTCATGGGCTATCGATCTAATCAACGAATATCTAACGCTAGAACCACTTAATGCAAAAGAAAAGAAACAATTTATTCGTGGTTGTGGATCTAAAAAACGCTACTCTGAACGATCTGCAAGCATTAAAGCTAAAGTTCTATTGAAGAAACATAGAAATGTTGATGTTGATGTTTATCTCTGTGGCTTCTGTAGATTCTTTCATATCGGTAAGAATCAATATAAGCATAAGAAAGATTAGGCTTGACTTATTGGACGGCTTCCGTTACAATGTAGCTAGTCAATAATCGAAAGGAGACCAACGATATGACAAACAAAAAATCAACTAAAAAGACACGAACATCAAAGTTCGTACAGAAATTAAAGAACAATAAACTAACAACAAGTATCTGCACATTCTGTAGCGTTTTCGCTAGAGTTGCAGAAGTAATGATCCCTTCAGGACTAGGACTGTATCTAATATTAACGAACACTGATCGAATCGTAGTTATCTTAGCCGGATTTCTGATCTCGTTCTCAGTAGTTAAGCTTGTTCAACTTGCTTATAAAGCGACTGTAACTATAAAATAGGAAATGTGACTGACACCCTGTTGTGATCGTAAGTTTGCTTTCAGCAATACGAACTGACTAGATGATATTCTGAACCTCCCTAAGTGGTCCTACTGTTTTCATCTAGTACACAACGGAGTGTCAGTCACGATTGATATAATGAACAATGTTAAAAGGAAGTATAACTTGAAACAATTATTCGCAATCGTTGCTTTAGCAACATTCATATCAGCGTTTACTATCAGCACTAACGATCTGAACGCACAAATTAAGTACAGTGAACAATCAACAATAGCATTTGAGAAGTCAATCGCTCTGATCAAAGAACAGCAGATCGAGATCAAGCGACAAGAGAAATTAGAACTAGAGAAAATAGCAGTCGAAAAAGCTGAAGCAGAAAAAGCTAGAACTAAGGCTTTAGAAGACGCTGAAGCCGTTAAAAAAGAAAAAGCACGAGTTGTAGCTTCTGCACCTAAAACGCAAGCTGTGGCTAGTTCAGCGTCTACGTCAGGTACATGTGAACAATATCGAAACATCATTTCGCAATATAGTTGGAATGTTGAAGTAGCTATGAACGTTTGTAAAGCTGAATCGAGTGGTAACACGTTTAATGAAAATCTAAACGACTATCATTCATTCGCTAATTGTCGTGGATCGTTCGGACTTTTTCAGATTAACTGTTCACATGGCCGAGTGTTTGACGCTGAGAAGAACATCGCTATTGCACATTCAATGTACGTTGCGTCAGGGTGGCAACCGTGGGCTTTCCATACCTGCAAAGTTGTAGTACGCTGTTACTGAGAGAAATATGTGAGATTAAAAAAAGCCCAATGTGTTACCTTTAATAAAAGATAACAACAGATAAGGGCTTTTTTTATGGGAAAATGGGTTCATAGAATAACAAAAAACACCGGAAATCGCACAGGTGTTTGTTCTAATTGTGGAACTGTACGCTTAAATATAAATAACAGGTGCTTATTAGCAACAAACGAAAACTCTAGGATACTCAAACTTAGAAAGAAATACGGACAAGACATATCTCTTGATAAACCTGTTAATTGTGAGTTATGTAATGGGACAACTAGAATAGCGTATGATCACTGTCATAAAACTGGAAAATTTAGAGGTTGGTTATGTATGAAGTGCAATACAGCGTTAGGACTTGTAAACGATGATATTGAACTTCTTCAAAAAATGATTAAATATCTCTCAAAATAGCGAGATCCGTCTTTTTTATTTGAAGGGGCGTCTTGATTTGAGACGCCCCTTTGATTATCGTTGCAAGAACTGAGGTGCAATTCCGTTGCTCTTAGTATTCGGG
>Ga0306898_1000679_pt1 | contig 12454 bp, 15 predicted proteins | sample AntRauMFilla1564_FD_190424 | JGI IMG/M metagenome (GOLD analysis project Ga0306898, IMG submission 190424) | Saline lake microbial communities from Rauer Islands, Antarctica - Metagenome Filla 1 #564 (v2) (version 2) | ecosystem: Environmental > Aquatic > Non-marine Saline and Alkaline > Saline ...
ATATTTCAACTAGTTCATCATAGTTTGCTGTAAAGTATTCCTCCAAATCTACTTGCTTAGTGTTAACTAGCATACCTTGTAATAGTGTGTGAATTAGTTGGATGATATCTACTTTATCTAATTGACTAACTAGGCTGAATGCTAAGTCACTAAAACTCTTAGGCGCACCATGTAAATACTCATCGTGTCTAACACCGTCAGCCATACTACCAATTGCAGGGGCTAATAGTGAGATTAACTCTTTAGTTACCTTTATACCTGATGACATTGGGAGTAGCTTAATACTCACCTTGTTATCACCATTCTCAGTGATAAACTCTTTCCTACCTTTATTTAATACTGCTACTGCATCTGACATATATTCTCCTTATCTTAAAACAAAAAAGGAGAGCCTAAGCCCTCCTACTTATTTAGGCTCTATTAGCTGAAATACTTCTTATAACGTCTACAGCGTTCTTAGCTTCTGAAAGAGCTTTAGCTCCACCAAGTAATCTACCAACGGTAAAGAACTGTAGACTTTCAACAAAGAATACCCACACTTTTGACTCTTGTGTATCCCCTAAAGACATCTCAGGAGGAGTCATAATATGACAACCCTCAGCATGGCATAAGAAACCACCTGAAGGGTCACTAATACTAATCCCTGTTCTATAGAGAGTCTTATCTATATCTTGTGCATTTTGTAATGCGCTTAAGGCTAAGTTAGCCTCAGAATTTTGCATTAGAGTGAAGGTTAGAGTGCCTGTCTGATTAGCTGTAGCAGTTAGTCCTACGTCACCTTGCATACCCACTGTCTGTGAACTATTATCTACAGCCCTAGCCGCTTGAATACTTGTACCCTCGGCAAAGCCTGTTAAGGTTAAAACCCCTGCTAGGTTAACTACAACTTTAGCAGGGGAGTATGTTTTTTGTAAACTCATTACTTATTTTCCTTATTATTATAGGTCAACACTTAGGATACCTTGGATTGGATCTACTATCTCGATAGCACCTGTTAACTCTGCTTGCCATGTACCCATAGTGTATATACGATTAGATTTATCTGACGCGCTTACATCGTCTACTCTTGGGAAGTTAACAATGTAGTTAGGATTGATAAACCCTCTATTCACAAACCTATCTAACACTCCGACACAAGTGGCCTCAAGCGCGACAATACCCGGATCGTTGTAATTAAGCTTACTACCAGACTGTGATATTAGGAGTCTTACATAAGCCTGTCTCATAGTATAAGTTAAGTCATCACGACCTCGTATAACATCAATACTTTCACCACTAGCTACACGACCATTCCTAAGTACACTAGATCCTAGATTTTCTACATAAGCTGAATTTCTATCCTCTAAGTTACCTTTCTGAGTAGAGCTAAGGTTTAGTCCAGTGTTAGGCGATGTACTTGCCGAAAGGGATAGGACTAAGTTAGACCATGACACTGTACCTGCTAAGAAACCTGCGTTAATACACACATACTTTAGCTCAGGAAAGCTCACATTAGCCTCTTGATGGAACATACCTTTAGTACGGAATAAACCTTTATTTCTTAACTTACCTAGAATGTCCGTACTAGAGCCGTCTACATAAGCTGTTAAACTAGCTTGCTCATACGTAGATACAAAGTAAATCTTTTCCATTGCTTCAACAGCGTCAGCCATAGCAAGGACGAAAGTTTCTGTGTGATCATCAGCAGTAACAAAGTAAAAATCATCGTCTTCAGCCGCAATTTCATTAAGTACGTCACTTGGAGTCTCACTAGTAGTGTAGCTATCGGTTAGTGTATCTGACAAATTCTTGATTGAAAGTTTAGCACCCCCTGTGGCTGTTATATTAAGAACTCTATCATTCTTAGTAATAGTTATTAAACCCGCAATGTCAGTATTATCCTCTATAGCGTTTTGTAATGCTGTGGTGGTGAGTAAATCTGTACTCCCAGTAACATCAGCTACTACTGTGAATATGTCACCATCGGATAACACCGAAACACTTACAGATGCTGTGGTAGCACCGTTAGCTAGTGTTAGGGTTAGGTCAGCGTCTCGTCTACCTACTTTAATGAATGCAGGACGAGGGACTGTGGCGAACCCACCTTGTAGAGCCTTATAAGCTTTAGAGGTGGTAGGTAAATCTACACTAGCGTCTAAGAGTGAACTGTACGTGCGTACACGCTCTGGAAAGTAGGCATGTGAGCTAATAAACAATGGAGTGCCAAACCCTATTGCTGTCAGTCTAGCGTTTTGTAATGCGATATTAACATTCGCAATATTTCTATATGTCATTTATTAAACTCCTAGTTTAGTGGGACATTTGTTTGAATTATATGTGGGGGTTGCTCTTGTTCAAAGTCATCATACTTAGAGCCTCTTAATCTTATCTTTTCTATTACTCCATTTGATGTATCTGTAATAATATTAACTAAAGAGAAGTTTAACATTATACGTGTAACCTCCTTGTACTCGGTAGACATAGTAGAGGAACTAAAGACTGGGTTAGTGACTTGCATCAACTCCATATTAGGGGTATACTCTCTCAAAGCTCTTTCACCTTTGGATGTGTAAAGCCTAGTTTGTAGCTCCGTAGCAATACCTGACGTATCATCACTTACACCACCAAACACCTCAACACTGAATGCTGTAGCAAACTCTTGAATAGTCACCTCCTCCCCATTCTCGTCTAAGTATTTATATCTTATATCTCTACCTTGCGGCATAGGTGTATTAAAGTCTACACTAGCATAAGGAAAGTTAGGCTCTAGAATAGGAGTTCTTTTAATGAACACTGAGGGTATCTGTGTATTCCCCTCCCCTTTAACTGTAGACAGTCTATACCCTATTAAGTTAGAGACTAGCTTAGTTATATTCCTAGCTTCTTGTTTTACATTGATCATTAAGTCTTATCCTTTCTTAACACTAGATATTTATAATGATCAGGTAGTAAACCATTCCTACTCCAATTATGCTCTTGGAATACCTCATGCCTTAGTCCATCTATGATACACTCATCAGCGTCTCTATTTAGAATATCATCTGCTGTTTGTAGTCTAGACTTAGTGTAGATTAAGTAAGCCCCTTCAGCCCTTCTCCCCTCAGGCAATTTAAACATCTTTTTACCGTCAGAATAAGGCTGTAAGCTACACCTAATAGGTAGCTCCCTCTCAAGGGTTTCCTCTATGAAAACACCATCTTTAAGGTAGCCATTTGAGGAGGACTTTCTTAGTATAGTAAGAGGTGTTCTGTTTAATATTTGCATTAGAACTCCTTATTATTTATTTACCATTAGGCAACACTTTATAAGTCCAAGAGGCTTTTAAATATCCCTCATGTACTAACGGGGTATCACCATTTTTATAATTAGCCCACTCAAAAGAGTTACTAGGGTTAAAACTAGAGGGAACTCCAAATAATGACTGAGCATACTCTGAGATATCTGTAGCCACTACTGTCATATTCTGTATTAGAGGTTTGCTATCATATAGGTAATTCTTAGTCTTTTTCTTAAGCTTGGATTTTAGTTGTTGATTATTTCTAACATAGTTCTCAACCCCTATTCTTAAATCTCTTTGAGGATATGTCACGGATAGTTTAAAAGCTAACTCAGGGTAAGTCATTTCAGCATTAGGGTGCATACCGCTATCTTGAAAATGTCCACTTTGAATTTTTAACTTAACTAATGACTCCATCCTCTTCTTGAGGTTGGCTAGTCTCTTACTACTACCTGACTCTATATTGGCGGTTACGCTCATTAGCATTCCATATCGTTACTCTGTCGTGGTAGTCATCATCTAACTGGTCTGGTATATCCACAATATTGTTATCTGGATCAGAACGCCTTTCAAACATATCTTGTCTAGAGATACCACCCGCAAATGGCACTGGACTCCTAAAGCCTGATAAGTTAGGATTGTCTACAAAGTCTTTTAGCCACTTAAGGTATTGTTCAAACCTCTGATTACCATATATCTCTACTTGGTCTACTACCTCTCTGGTGTGACCTGTAAATCTAACTAGTATAGCTTTAGCAATCTCTATTGATGCGATCACTTCATTACCGTTAGTACTGCTTAGGTAATATGTATACCACCTATCATCTAGATACTCATTATGATTGTCAGTATCACCTACTTTTAACCTTATCCTATCTATAGGGTTTGTGGGGTCATCAGTAAACATTTTCATCTCCTAGATAGTAAAAAAGAGAGCCGAAGCTCCCTTTATATTTAGGTATACTTAGTTTGAGCTTACTAAAGATACTAGTGAATTAGGCTTAGTACAGAAGTACAATTTAGCCATCTCAATTTCCATATCCATGAACTCATCCTTAGGATCTACATACTCATATGCAAATAATGGTTGACCTACTTGGTTAGCGCCTGACAACTTATTAGACGGACCATTATAGCCACGGAACAAGTCACGTACACCAATTGGAACGGCTGTACCAGTAGATGCTTCAAACGATAGCTCAGTAGTGCCATCTGGTAAGTTAAACTCAGCGTCATAAGAGATTACACGAATACCCCGATGCTCTACTACGTCACTAATACCCCACTGCATGTATGTACCTAAGTCATCACGTAGGTTCTGCTTACCACTGTTCATGTAAGAGTTGTATATCTCACGGAAACGAGGGTGTGCGATTAGCTTGTCAAAGAACTCAGCGTCAACGTAAAAGTCAACACCTTGGATAGCTCCACCCATTTTAGTATTCTTAGCAATGTGACGCTTAACTTCGTTAAACTTAGCGTCTAAGTCGGTAGAAGCTGTGCCTAGCTCAAAGTCTACTTCTTTCTGAGTAATACCAAACTCGGTAAACATATTAGCCATTACACGACCGTCAGGAGTCTTAAAGATACCCTTCATAGCTTGTAGTTGCAGATACTCATCTGTTTGGTCAGCCGCTAGTCGCATAGAGGTTAGTTTCTCAATACGTACATTTTCCAATGCCTCAGCGATAACCTCACCATTTCCACCCTTACGAGCTAAACCTTGAATATCCTCAGGGGTGATGGTATCAGCATGTTTAAAGTAACTTAATGCCAATGAGAATGTATCAGTTTGCTTAGGCTTACCCACGCTCGGCTGACGGTCTGCACGACTAGTTTGTGGTAGCAAGGTGATCTCATGCTGGTTCTTATTAAACACGATTGCTGTCTGTGAAGTACCTCTTGTGTTGAACAAGTTTAGAGATCGTACAAAACCATACTGGCTATCAATCTCATTGATTTCTTCAGTCCAGTCAATGATAGTGTTTACGTTGTTAATACTGCGCTGTATTCCCATATTTTATTATTCCTTATTAATTCTATTAAACTTGTTTACGAACTTTGATTTTCAAAGTCTCTAAGACTGCTAGTACAGCGGCTTTCTCAGCGGTTGTATTTACATCAGTGGCAAAGTTAATAAGCTCATCACCTATTACAGCGGGGCCATCTACTAATACTGAGGCTTGGACATCGACTGTACCACTAGCTGGGATTAGGTCAAATAAACCACCGTCTACAAGAATACCCGCTGTGTTAGCTGTGGTTGCTACACTTACTAAGGAATATACACCACCGTCTACTGCTAATACGTCACCCACTTTAGTTGTAGGGGTAAGAGTGACTGTCACTGTCTTGCGGCAAAAGCCCCACTCTTTACCATATTCATGCTTTACTACGTCACCTAGAGATATTCCAGTTGTTGAAATTTTTGGCATTATGTTTTATCCTTATGCTTTAGCTTTGTTTTGTTTAATTTTATTCATTACACCTGACAACTGCTTAGTATCAAGTTCACCCTCACCGCCTACACCAACCTCTAAAAAGGCATCACTCTCTTCCTCAGCAATGGCTTTAGCTTTGTAAGTGCCTAAGATTGAATTAAAGGCTTTATCATCTAAGCCTGAAAAACTCTCAAATACACTTGACACTTCATCATCAGTTAGATACTCTGACAACTGAGACTTACGAGAAGCTAGTTTAGTATCTAGGTTAGATTTAGTAAGTGATTCAAGCTCAGTTTTTAATTGAGATAGCTCACCACTTAGCTCTACATGAAATGCTAATGCAGACTCCAATTTGCTTTCTAGTTCTTGTTTGTCAGCTACACTTGCATCTAACTGTGTTTGTAAAGCTTCTACTTTTTCTACACTCATACTTTCTACTTCCTCTTGGTTTAAATTCTTTTTATCTTTAGAACTTGTATTAATCATCAAAGGCACTTTAGTTGCTCCTTTATCGTTGACTTCTTCTAAGTAGCTAAAAAACTCATCATGGTTCATTATCTTATCAATAAAGCCTACTTCTAGAGCTTGCTTAGAACCATATACTTTAGCCTCTGTGTTATTAACCGCCTCTAAAGACATATTCCGATAAGTAGAAATATGAGATGCAAATTCTGTGTGCAACTCATCTACTTGTGATTGAATATCATCTATAAAGCCTTTCTTAAAAGCTCCTTCGGTATCAAAGGGAACTTTAGATTTTGCTGATGTGATGTAAGTAGTCTCATAGCCTTTATCTTTCTGAGCTTTGTTATCATTGGCTAGTCTAACTACAACACCAACACTGCCTACTCTTGAATTAGGGTGTGCGATTATCTCATCCGATATTGCTGTTAACCCAAAACAAGCTGAGGCACAAGTGCCATCTACGTAAGTAATAATCCTACCACCTACGTCATCAACTCTCTTTCTAATGCTATCTGCTGTAGACATCATGGCGTAAGCCTCACCGCCCCCACTGTCAGCATCTAATACAAATGTTTTAATACCTGCTTTAGCGGCTTTCTCTACGTCAGCTAATAACCCTTGATAGCTAGTCATGCCACATAACGCTGACATAAAATTACTTTCGTAAGTTAATGCACCAGTAATAGGTATCATAGCTATGTCGTCTGTCATAGACATCTTACGTCTATTAGTTTCCTCGTAAGAGATACCCGCGCTAGGGCTGTCTCTACTCTCTAAGTAAGATACAATCTCTCTTAGGTTATCTTCCATTATTAAGGCAGGGACATTGTTAATCCTACTGCCTAAAAGTTTCTCTAGTTTATGTGCCATTTAATCCTCTTAAGCATTCTCGTTGTTTGATGTAGAGTTATCAGTGGTCTTTCCCCCACCTTTTCCAGTTCCGTCTTGAGCAGTTTTCATTCCCTCACCCGCCTTAGAGTCTGTCTCAGGGAATAGTTTCTTAAAGTCCTCATCACTCATCTCTAAGATAGAAGCTCCACCTTCAAAACCTGCTCTATCTAATATCTGAGCTACAGTCTTTTGATCTCTAGGTAGATAACCTACTGATGCGATACGCTGTACTAGTTTACCGAGTTCATCTAAGTCCTCCTCATCCATATCCTTATAGACCATTTTAGGGAGTTCTGTATCATCCCATCCATTGTATTTGAATGTGTAAGGAATTAAGTCTTGGTTGATAACCTCAGCAATCTCTTTAAGTCTAGCTTCAATATGAGTGGCTACAATAGATGTCTTAGCCCCTGCTAATGAGAAACTACCATGACTATCTTGACCTAGTTTAAGGATATCCGCATACAAGGCTGTAAGTATCTTATCATCCCAACGCTTTATAATTGCGTTAGTGTCATACATCTTACCACCCTGAGTACCCATCAAACTAAACTCTATAATCTTCTTGCCTTGGTCATTATACATTAATGGGAGTACTAAACCTGCTTGCTCATTATTACTAATGTTAGTAACTACTTTCTGATAATAAGCAAATAAGGCTTTATCCTCATCACTAGCATCAGGAGACATATACTTAGGAGGTAGTCCAATTACAGGTAAGCCAGTTAAGTCCCTTGTCAAACCTATGCTTTCTTGTTCCTCTACTATAGTTCTAAACTTAAAAGGTAAGTAGCAAGCGTTTAGTGGGCTATTTCCTGTAGGGTTATCTCGTTTAGAGTTATATCTAAATAACAAGAATTTACTCCTCATTATCTCAATACCCTCTGGCTTGTCTTTCTTATTAAAGAAATAACTAAATCTAGAGGTGTGTCCATGTATCCTAGATAAGTCTTGATATACTGACTTTAGGGTTCTACCATCGTCACTCCACTCCCATTTATAAAGGGTATCTTGTGAACGTATTGGTAGTTTACGCCATCCTACTAGGTTATCATTATACTTAGACCCTTTAGCCTTTTTACGTCTACGTAAGACCTTCTCATGGACGCTAAATCCATACCCTATGTAAGAGTTAACCTCTTTAATAAAGTCGTCCCATGAATGCTCCATATCGCCCATACACTGCATGATAAACTTAGCTTTCTTCTTTTGATCATCTGTAGCTTCATCAGGTGGTCTAACATCCCATTTGATTTTGGATATCATCATCTCTATGAGAGAGACACCCGCATTAATCATAGGATCATTTAGCATAGTCTTGTATGTGTCAATAACCTGAGGAAATCTTAACTCATCCCTAATTTGTTCAGCAATTTGTTTGTTTATTGTGTTTAAGCCTAAAGTGCCAACCTCCCCCATTGCCATTCTAGGGATATCAGCATTACCTTGGGCTAGTTTTAGGTCATCTGCCAAAAAATACTCCTTAGTTATTTATCTTGGTAATGGGTTTCTACGAGACATATCAGGGATCACCATATCAGGGATACTCTCTTTCTCGTTTAAATAGTTGAATACTGTAGCTGTAGCATCAGCCCAATCATCCTTTCTTAGACTAGTAGACCTTTCACCACTAAACATTTCATGCTCTTTATAGAACTGTTCTAAAGTTAGCCTATCAGGAAAACTACTCTCCACGATGTCAACTAGCCCCGCGCCTACTGCACTACTAAAGGGAGAATACTTAGTCACCTTAGCCTTATTGGTAGGCATAGGGTCAGCCCTCACAGTCATTCCTTTAGCAATAATTTGTTTAGCATGACTCTGATATTCGCTGCGTCCAGCCTGTCCTACATCAACAGGGAGGATAACTTTACAATCTCTTCCATCATACTCAGCTTGCTTTATAATAATAGTATCTCTTTGGCTTGGTCCTTTTCTAAACCTACCTTTGTATATACCATCATCCTCTTGGTTCTCAGAACAATAATCACCAACTATACAAAACCTACCATCTTGAGTTCTTATCATCTTAACGGATGCTGTAAAATCAGGATACCTAGCTTTATCAGATGGTTCACTACTCGCCTTATCCCACCCTCTAGCTGAAACACCTCTTGGGATCTTTTCTACCTTCCCTAAATCCCCTCTTGAGAAATAGTTAGTCCCTTGCTCTCTTACAAACCAATTACCATGTAATAACCTCGCTTTTTCTATCTCAGGCAAGGCGTTAAGTGTTGCTATGTATTGTGGATTAGAGTCTATTAGAATTTGATTATCAAATATGGTACTACCTAGAAAGGTAAAGCTCTTTGGCTCTATATACTCATATTTTCTACTAGTGGGGTTAAATAGTTTATGTAAGTGGGGAAAGTTGTCTTTTAATACTTGTGGGTCAGCGTTAAATATAGGCTTATCGTCTACTGTGTAGAAATATAATAGTTTCCCCGCCATCTCCTCATTAAAATAACCTTGGTCATCTAGGAAAGGCAATACCCAATTGAATACCCAACTATCAGGGTCAGGGTTCATACTAGCCATTATGAATGAATTACCTTTTGCTTTAGAGCGTAATCGACCCATTAAGTATGTAAACTGGCTTTCTGAAAAATGTGACAGCTCATCGAAGGCTATCATACTGTACTGTACATTGTGTTCAACATAGTTCGTTAGGCTATGCCAGTAGAGTTCTCTACATCTTATAGTTTCCTATAAGTTCAGACTATATCATCAACTACTAGAGTTGTTACGCGCTTCCACCCACTTAGGTGTACTTCCTTTCGGAATAGTCGTTTGACGGTCTCTTTTTTAAAGAGCTTCGATCAGGATTGTCTACGTCATGACACGTTTAGAGTTTCCCTGAGTTCACGTAATTTTTCAATATGTATCGCTACATAAGGGGGCTACCAGTTAACCCTTGGTGTCCTAACCTAGTTTTCTCATGTTGCATATGCTTGAATTGAGCTTTAGCCCCTGAGGGGAATGTAGCCATCATACTACTGTCTACACAATTAGCGTCAAACTGTCTGTATAGTTTAGTAGCCTCATCCCATAACCCTCCTTGCCCCTCTAGCTCACCTGTAGTACGTCTAAAATAGATAGCCCTAAAGTCTGGGTCATCCATGTGCATTAACATTCTCATTAAGAGTGTATAAGACTTAGCACTACCTGCTGAACCTCCACAAAAGATAATATCAGCTTCAAGGTTTAAGGCTAGTTCTTGCTTTCCTTTCTGGGGGGAGACTACTTTAGGAGTATCCATATCACTCCTTAATCAAGCTTTGAGAGAGCTTTAAATTCCTCTATCATTAGTTTCATATTTTGTTCAGTGCTAATGTCAAAACCAAACTCTTTAGCATACTCAGCTATCTCCACCTTACGAGTGAAATCATCAACCTTATTCCAGTCAACCTCATTAGCTTCATCTTCTTTACGCTTGTCTATGGATTTTTCTACCTCGCCTGAATACTCTATAAGATAAGTGTTTAAGCCAATCTTATGTGTAGCATGATAACAAATGTCATACCCTTCTTTAACTAGTTGGACTATAGTGTCTACTAATCCATGTTCTCCTTGAATATTATATACAACTTTATTCATATTAATCTCCTATTATTAAATATTAATGGGGCGTTCATCTTTCAACATATCTAAATATAGAGATGTAATAACCTCCCCTCTCGTATCACCATCTTTATATGCGTAGATTGTAGGGGTGTAGCCCTCATAAGAGAGAAGGTCAAAAGCACCCCACTCTACAGATATAATTGTGATAAGCTCTTGGGTGGCACTGTCTAAAGCCTCAGTCCAACTTACACTACCGCTATCACTAGATAACACCCTACCATTTTCAACAATATCAATCTTTATGACTCCAGCCTTACTTAAATTGAACGGCTCACCATCTCTACGTACTTCGTAAGTAGTCTTATTAGACGCTCCTTTAAATCCAGTGGCTCTCATAACTACGACCAGTTATTAATAGTTACTTGGCCTGCTGGTACATCAATCGTATCGCCTTGTTCATCTGTGATTATCCTGTCGGTTGCGTCAATACACGCTAGTACCTCTGTACCTGAGCAAAATACAATAGCTATATCCTCACCCGCTGTAGCTGTATCGCTTGGGTCTAAGCCTGATTTAGCGTTAGTTGTCATAACGACATTAACACCATTTACAGCAATACCTATGTCAGCGTTTGCAACGGCTACTGATGCGAACGACTTAGATACTATCTGCGCCCTAGTGTCTGACTTAGCAGGTGCTTTACAAACGAAAGCAATTGTTACGTTATCTTTTAAATACTGTGGTCCGTTTGTTAATACTACGTTCGATGCAAATTGTGCCATTTAGATTTCCTTTAATGTATTAGTTGTTTTGTTGACTTCGTTGAGGGAATAAACACTAGTAATATCAGTTAGCGTAAGCCCTTTTAAGCTCGTACCGTCAGCAGGTTGTGACAGGCTAAGTAATGTTGCTAGTGTGACTTGTTCAGCGTCAATAGTTACTAGCTTGCTATTCTCGGCAATACTAAGTACTGTTGTGTTTGTGATTTGTTCAGCGTTTATTAAATCAGCTAAAGAAACTTGGCTTAATAACAACGTGCTTGTGGTCGTATCTTGCGTCGCTGAAATTAGCGTTATGACTTGACCGTCAATTAATACGTTTTGCTGTGTTAAATCTAACGTTTCAGCAGTCGTGATTTGTTGAGCAAAAACCATGCTAATTGCTTGCGCACTATTAATGTCAATTAACTGCGACTGCGAGACTTGCTGTGCAACTATTAGCGCTAACTTACTTTGTTGCTCGACACTTAATAACGATGCTTGTGTGACTTGATTAGCTGTCGCTAATGCTAAGGACTGTCCAATAAATTGTTGCAGAGTAATTGGTGTAGCCACTGTGACTTGTTGAGCCTGTATTGACTCTATCACTAGCGCCTGTGCCAAACTAATTACACTTGCCAAACTAACTTGCTGTGCGCTAACACTCGCTAATGCTAGAGACTGTGAGAGAGTAAGTAACTCGGTATTGGTACTCTGAGTAGCTACAACTAAGGCAAGTGCGTCAGTCCCACTTTGAGATAATGTTAATGCACCCGCTGTAGTAACCTGTTCTGCATTAATTGTATCTAAGAGCAATACCTGAGCTAATGAAAGCAATGATGTTTCTGTACTCTGCTGTGCTTGTATTGACTCAATAATCAGCGATTGTGCTAACGATAATAATTCAGTATTGGTAGATTGACTGGCTAGGATCAAATCAAGTGCTTGGCTACCGCGCTGCGAAAGCGTGAGTGTTTCAGCTTGCGTTATCTGAGTTGCATTAATTGTGTCTATTAAAAGTGTTTGAGCCAGTGATAGCAAACTGGTTGTACTGACTTGCTGAGAGCTTATCGACT